>TARA_R110002072_G_scaffold284396_2_pt1 | contig 130995 bp, 106 predicted proteins | sample TARA_R110002072 | Tara Oceans TARA_R110002072 (sample SAMEA4397118) | marine metagenome | biome: Polar Biome; feature: [SRF] surface water layer (ENVO:00010504); material: water (ENVO:00002006), including particulate matter (ENVO:01000060) such as... | depth 5 m
CCGCCAGCCAGTGGTTTATTTATCGTCCTTCACTTCCTCAAACTCGGCATCTACCGCATCATCGGCACCACCGTCCGCCTGCTGGGCATTATCGGCCCCGGCAGATGCACCTTCTGCACCCTGCTGCTCGGCATACATTTTCTGCGCAAGCCCCGAAGACGCCTCGGTCAGCTCGTTGGTTCGCGTTTTGATCTGCTCAATCTCACCAGCGGTCATGGCCTCTTCCAGCGCCACGATTGCCGCCTCGATTTTAGCTTTTTCATCCGCTTCAACTTTATCGCCCGCATCTGTCAGCGTCTTGCGGGTGGCATGAATCAGGCCGTCCGCCGTGTTACGGGCTGTGACCAGTTCCTCAAATTTCTTGTCGTCAGCCGCATGTGCCTCTGCATCCTTGACCATGCGTTCGATTTCTTCATCCGTCAGACCACTGGACGCCTTGATCACAATGGACTGCTCTTTACCGGTTGCCTTGTCTTTGGCAGACACGTTCAGAATACCATTGGCATCCAGGTCAAATGCCACTTCAATCTGTGGCATGCCGCGCGGAGCCGGCGGAATGTCACTCAGATCAAACCGGCCCAGTGACTTGTTTTGTGTTGCCTGCTTGCGCTCACCCTGGACAACATGAATAGTCACTGCCGTCTGGTTGTCGTCAGCCGTCGAGAACACCTGAGTCTTCTTGGTCGGAATGGTTGTATTCTTGTCGATCAGTACACTGGTAACGCCACCCATGGTTTCGATACCCAGCGACAGAGGCGTTACGTCCAGCAACAGCACGTCATTCACTTCACCGGACAGAACTGCCGCCTGAATGGCCGCACCCATGGCTACCGCTTCATCCGGGTTAACGTCGCGACGCGCTTCCTTGCCGAAGAACTCAGCCACTTTTTTCTGTACCAGCGGCATACGGGTCTGACCACCCACCAGGATTACATCGTTGATCTTTCCTGTATCCAGACCAGCATCCTTGAGCGCGGTACGGACCGGCCCCAGTGTGCGCTCAACCAATTCCTCAACAAGTGACTCGAACTTGGCGCGGGTCAGTTTCTGTACAAGGTGCTTGGGTCCTGATGCATCTGCCGTAATATATGGCAGGTTGATCTCAGTCTGTTGTGATGATGACAGTTCAATCTTGGCTTTCTCCGCCGCTTCTTTCAGACGCTGGAGCGCCAGCGAGTCACTGCGCAGATCCATACCGGACTCTTTCTTGAACTCGTCAGCCAGATAGTCAATCAGGCGCAGGTCAAAATCTTCACCACCCAGGAATGTGTCACCATTAGTGGAAAGCACTTCAAAGGTATGCTCGCCATCAGTCTCAGCGATTTCAATGATGGATATGTCAAACGTACCACCACCCAGGTCGAATACAGCAATGGTGCTGTCACCGCCCTTTTTGTCCATTCCATAGGCCAGCGCAGCGGCTGTTGGCTCGTTGATGATGCGCTTGACTTCCAGCCCGGCGATCTTACCGGCATCCTTGGTTGCCTGACGCTGAGAGTCGTTGAAGTAGGCAGGCACTGTCACGACTGCTTCGGTCACTGGCTCGCCCAGATAATCTTCAGCGGTCTTTTTCATCTTCTTGAGAATTTGTGCAGAGATCTGCGGTGGGGACATCGTATTATCGTTCACGCGCACCCATGCATCACCGTTGTCAGCCTTGGTGATCTCATAAGGTACCATTTTGATGTCTTTCTGAACCACATCGTCCTGAAACTGACGACCAATCAATCGTTTGATTGCAAAGAGCGTGTTTTTCGGATTGGTTACCGATTGGCGTTTGGCCGGCTGGCCGACCAGGGTTTCGCCGTCTTTGGTGTAAGCAATAACCGACGGAGTGGTGCGATCACCTTCCGCATTTTCAATCACTTTGGCTTTGCCACCTTCAAGAATGGCCACGCATGAATTGGTCGTTCCCAGGTCGATCCCGATAATCTTGCCCATAATGTCATCTCCACTGATGCCGCCCGCTTTGCCTCCATTCAGGGGCCAGAGTCGGCGTCGTACTGATTTAAAAAACCGTTGACCTTCTATATTGGTTCATTGCCACTGATTTCAAGAGTCAGCGGCAAATTTATTGATATTTTTCAGGCTTGCACACTAATTCCATCTGTGTCGCCTGTTGGTGCGCGAGCCACCATCACCATGGCGGGACGCAAGACGCGGCCATTCAATGTGTAACCCTTCTGCATCACTGTCATGACTGTACCGGGCTCGGCCGTATTGCTTTCCAGCATGCCAATCGCCTGATGAAACTGTGGATCAAAGGGTTCGCCAACCGGGTCGAGTGCCTCCACGTTGAACTTCCTGAGGCAATCAACAAAGCTTTTCAGTGTCAATTCAACACCTTGCCTTAGAGCGCTGACCAGATCACTGTCCTTGTCCTCGGCCGCCTGTAGTGCCCGCTCCAGATTGTCGATGACCGGCAGCAACTCAGACACCAGCTTCTCCTGGCCAAACTTGTGCGCCTTTTCAACATCCTGCTCAGCCCGACGACGGATATTCTGCATGTCCGCATGCAGCCGCAGCACCTCAGTATGGTGGCCGGCCATTGCGGCCTCCGCCTCGTCCAGCCGCTCCAGTGCCTGCTCCAGCGTCAAACTGTCCGGCTCACCATCCGGCTGTGCAGTCGGCTCGTTTGCTGTCGTCTCTTCGTCGTAATGATGGTGTTTGTCCGTTTCCGGCGTCTGTTCGTTCATTTTCTGTTGACCTCAAATTTACAGGCAGTTGAGTTATCTGCTCAATATGGGGACGCCATGATATGATTCAAGTCCGAAATGCGGTGAAATCTGTTTTCAGCCACTATAATAAGCAAACCATGCTCAGACATCTCTCCATACGAAACTACGCTATCGCCGAGCAACTCGATATTGAGTTTGCCAGCGGCATGACAGTGCTTACCGGTGAAACCGGCGCCGGCAAGTCCATCATCCTCGGCGCTATGAGCCTGATCCTGGGCGACCGCGCCGATCGCGAGGTTGTGCGCAGCGGCAGCGATCGGGCAGACATCAGCGCTGAATTCGACGTCAGCAGGCTGTCCGGTGCCAGGCTGTGGCTCAGCGAGAACACACTCGAAGCCGACGAGCCGGAACTCTGCCTGATCCGGCGCAGCGTCAGTGCCGACGGTCGCTCCCGCGCATGGATCAACAACAGTCAGGTAACGTTGCAGGCCCTCAGCACCCTGGGCGATCTGCTGATGGATATCCACAGCCAGCATGAACACCACTCCCTGCTAAAAAAGGCAACTCACCAGTGGCTGCTCGATGATTATGCAGGTCTTCGGACCCAGGCGGAGGAATTACGTGTCATCAGTGAACGCTGGAAGCACAGCCGGAAGGCTCTGGATGACCTGCAACAGGCAGCGCAGGATCAATCAGCGCAACTGGAGCTGGCAAGGTATCAGCTTGCCGAACTGGAAGAACTGGATCTTGCCGAAGCAGAACTGGAAAATCTGGATGAAGAACTGGACCAGCTGACTCACGCCGAATCCCGGCTCGGCAATCTGCAACGCCTGCTGCTGCTCTGCCGCGAGGATGATGACACTACCATCATCCAGATGCTTCAGCATGCGCAACAGTTGCTCGAACAAAGCGGGCAGACTGAAGCGCTGCGGAGCATCACGGAGATGTTGGGCACCGCCCTGATTCAGGTCGAGGAAGCCGCCTCGGAAATCACCCGGCAGATTGACCGGATCGAGATAAATCCGGAGCGCCTGCTGGAAGTCAATCAACGGCTCGGCGATATCCACCAACTTGCGCGCAAACATAAAGTGCGACCGGACGAGTTATTCGATCTGCAATCCCGACTGCAGGAACAGTTGCAGGACGAGGTGCAGACCACTGACGAAATACGCCGCCTGCAAGCGGAGATCGATGACCTGCATGCAACGTGGCTGACCAGGGCGACCGGGATCAGCAAACAGCGCCGGGACGCTGCCGTCAGACTGGGCAAGGCTGTCAATGAACAGCTGCAGGCATTGTCGATGCGGGACGCCAAACTGACCGTTGCGTTGCAGGAAACTGCCGCTGACCGACCACAGGCGTCCGGTCTGGAGCAGGCCGAGTTTCTGATCAGCACCAATGCCGGCCAGGCGCCCAAACCGCTGACAAGAATTGCGTCCGGAGGCGAACTGTCCCGCATCAGTCTGGCCATTCAGGTCATCACCGCCATGACATCAGATACGCCAACCCTGGTGTTCGACGAGGTTGATGTCGGGATTGGTGGAGGTGTCGCGCGCACTGTCGGCAAACTGCTTAGGCAGCTCGGCACACGAAGTCAGGTATTCTGTGTCACGCATCAGGCGCTGGTTGCAGGCCAGGCCGATCACCATCTGTTGGTCAGCAAACACTCCGACGACAATAAAACCCAGTCTGAAATCACTGCACTGACTGATGAGCAGCGCCTGCTGGAGATCGCACGAATGCTGGGTGGTGATGCTGAGGGATCAGGACAGCCCAGCGCCGAGTCGCTGGCGCATGCGCGGGAGTTGACTGTCGGCGGCTGATTGCCGGCTCAGGGCTAATTAATGGCTCAGGGCTGTTCAGGCCTGCTGGCAATCAGCGCAAATGCCGTACAGGTAAAGGCTGTGATCCGTGATTTCGAAACCGAAATTACCAGCGATTCTCTCTTGCCGCTGCTCTATGATTTCATCAAAGAACTCTTCTATCCGTCCGCACTTGTTGCAGACCAGATGATCATGGTGGTCAACGGTTTGCAGCTCGAAAACAGAATGTCCGCCTTCAAAGTGATGGCGCATGACCAGATCAGCAGCCTCGAATTGCGTCAATACCCGATACACAGTCGCCAGCCCCACTTCCTCCCCGGCCTCGATCAGAGCCTTGTAAACGTCCTCGGCACTCATATGGCGTGTTTCGGAGTTTTCCAGCAACTGCAGGATCTTGACCCTGGGCAAGGTGACTTTCAGACCTGCCTTACGCAACTCCTGATTTTCTGAAGACATAGTTTTTCTCACGCGCTTCCGGCTGATTCATCGTAACCCGTTTTACCGCGGGCAATGGCTAGGGTATTATGCACACTAACGTTTACTTATGAAAGTTCAGGCAGTCCACCTATGTCACAGAAACCATCACGCCAACGCCCAACCCGCTCGTCTGTAGGCAGCGCGCTGCTTGCTGCATGCTGCTGCATGGGTCTGGCCGCCTGTTCATCCATACCTGTGCCACAGTTCCCCGGTGTCTACAAGATAGCCATCGCCCAGGGCAATATTATCACCCAGGAGATGATTGATCAGCTTGAACCCGGCATGACACGTCGGCAGGTTATTTTTGTCATGGGCACCCCGCTGGTAAGAGACCCTTATGATCAGGATCGCTGGGACTATGTCTACAATTACCAGCCCGGTGGTGGCGAACGCGGTCAGGAGCGAGTGACACTGTATTTTGAGAATGAGCAGCTGGTCCGCTTTAACGGAGACTTTGAACCGGGTCCCGAGGCAGCGTGGCACAGGGTCAGCAGCACAGACAGCAGCACGCAGGATAACTCCTGAATCCAGAGGGATACATGGCGGCAAACGCAACACACCGGCTGAGCAGCGCAGACATAGATACCACCCTGAACCGGGCTCAGGTTATATGCACTGACCAGGGTGCCCGCCTGACTGAAAAGCGCCGGCGTGTACTGCAGGTTGTACTGGAATCAGCCGAGCCGCTCTCGGCCTACCAGATTGCTGATCAATACCGGGACACGTATGGCAAGACCCTGTCGGTCATGTCCGTCTACCGAATGCTGAACTTCCTCAAGGAAAACGAGCTGGTTCACCGGCTGGAAACAACCAATCAATACCTGCCCTGCTCACATATCAGTTGCCAGCATGATCATGAAGTTCCCCAGTTTCTGATCTGTGACAGTTGCCGCGGCGTTGATGAGGTCGGTATCCGCAAGGAAATCCTCAATGAACTGAGCGCAAATATTGAGGACACAGGGTTCCGGCTGGCAAGGCAGCAACTTGAATTTCATGGTACCTGCCGCGCCTGCCAGACGGCCGACGCGACCAGTTAAGTGACTGACCCCGGCTTGCTGCCGTATTACTGCACCGATACAGGAGGCAGTTGAGGCAGTTCGCCAAACATGTCCATGGTCGGCAAATCCGGCTTGAATTCGCGATGGCAGGCTTCACAGGTTTCAACCAGCTGATCCCCCGCCCGCTGCATCAGATCCATATTGCGACTTCGCACAGCATTGACCGCCCGGGCACCATCCTGACTCAATTGCTGTGACAGTTCTCGCCAGCGCGGATTGGATGTCCAGGCCTCGTCAAGTGGACCGGTTCCCGGAAAGACCAGCAACGCCCCACCGATCTCAACCTGATAGGCCAGTCGCTCAAGTTCCCGCCAGTCACGGTCGGTCTGAGGATTGTTCCACATAGCCGCCCAGATCGGGTCGGCAGAGTGATTGATCAATGCCACCATTACTTCATTCAGACTGACCGGCAGACTGACAGCGTCTTCGCCTGCCGCACTCTGGTCTTCACCGCCACTGCAGGCTATCAATGCAGAGGCGACCACGATGGCCAGAACCGATTTTGTTAACACACTTAATCCTGCGGCTCTGGTTCTTGATGGAACAGCTATCGCACTTCGGGTTGTGATGTCTGACATGAGTCAACTCCTGTGTGTTGATGTCCAACACCCATGCTATGCCTGTCCAGCTGAGAACACAACACATCGCATGTTTATAAATTTGCAAAAGCTGATGCACATCAGAAATCAGCAGAAAAACGCCTCAGTTCGTCCAGGCCAAGCACATCATGAGCAGCCAGCGTGAGGTCTTTGCGCGGCATCATGCCCAGCTTCTCCGTCAGCATTGCCAGGTGAATTTCCTCCTGTTCACGCCGCTCCGCCAGAAATCCCTGCAGACCGGCAGGCAGGCGTTTATTAACCACCAGCCCCGCCACGTCAACGCCGGCCCGGGCAAGCTGATCACTTAACTCCAGCGTCTCCAGCACCGGCAATCGTTCTGCCGCCAGTACAATTACAAACCCGGTTTTGGCAGTATCTGCCAATGTATCCCGCAACCCTGCAAATCGCTGCTTGCGGCGATTCAGCAGACGGCGAATCCGACTCTCCCGGTCATCATCGCTTTGCTCAGGTTCATCGCCAAATGCTTTTTCACCTACACTGGTGTCACGCGCCAGGGAATTCAGCACTGCGCTGAAACGATCTGCTTTCTCGCGCCGTTTGATCAACCCCTCCGTCCAGGCCGACATCATCTCCGGCAAGGCCATCAGGCGCGCTGTATGCCCGGACGGTGCGGTATCAAACACAATAAGATCATAGTCGGCGCTTTGCTCCACCACTTCGGCAATGCGCTCCAGCATGGCTGCTTCCTGCATACCGGGTGCATCGCGGGACAACTCCATGTGTTTGCTGATTTCATCACTCATGTGAGCCGGCATAAGGCGTCGCAGCGCTTGCGTCACCTCCTCCAGATGCTTGCCAACGGTCTGCTCGGGATCCAGTTCCATGCCGTCCAGGCCCGGCGCGAGCTTAACCGGCGAAGGACCGATTTTTCGATCGAACAGATGGCCAAGATTGTGAGCCGGATCTGTCGATACCAGCAGCACCCTTTTACCGGCATCTGCCATGGCCAATGCCGTGGCTGCAGACACCGTTGTTTTTCCGACGCCGCCCTTGCCACCAAAAAACAGAATACGCCGACTTGCAGCAAGCTCTAACAACATTTGATGTGATCCAGGGGAGAATGTTCCATGCCCATGCGACGATGCCAGTCATGAAACCGGTCGTAGACCACAGGCAGCAATTCCAGCGTGTAGTAGGCAGCCGGATTCGGCACGCCCAGCGTTTCAGCAAACACCATCAGCATAAACAGGTCATCCTCGTCCCGTTGCGCGCGCGCAAACGATTGCCGGTATGGCGCCACATAAAATTCCCGCAGACCTCGCTCGATTCGCGTAAAGAATCCTTGCGTCTGCTTTCCGCTGCCGCTCATTTCTGCTCCTGTCGTCTGGCCGCTCTTTTTGCCCTCAGTAACCGGGCCTCATTGGGACCAATGGTTAATGGCCGGTACACTTCCACTCTGTCGTTCTCTGCCAGCCTGTACTCTCCGGGCAAAGGATTGCTTCGCCCATCCAGCAGCCTTGCGTACACACCTATTCTTGCGGCCTGCAGATCCAGATCCGGAAACGATTCAGCCAGACCACTGTTTTGCAGTGCCTGTAATGCTGTTGTACCCGCAGGTACCTGCAGACGTTCCACATATTGCTGCTCTGGCAGTGCATACACCACTGTAATGTTGATCATGATACACCGTAAATCACATGCGCCCGGTTAACCAGTTCGTCCACCAGCGAGTTGGCAGAATGCTGAAACAGCTTTTCCATGGCAGCTCCCAGAAATCCGCCAGTCCATTCAAAACGCATTTCCAGGCTGATTTTACACGCAGTCGCTGACAGCGCCCTGAATCGCCACATGGCATCAAACTCCCTGAACGGCCCCTCCACCAGTTGCATGTGCATGGACTCATTCGGGACGATTTTATTGCAGGTGGTAAATGTGTAACTGATTCCCGCCTTGCCCAGCGTGAGCCTGCCTGTCACTTCGTTATCCTCGCGACTGACAACCTCGGCGGCAATACAACCCTGCATGAATTTTGGGTACTGCTCGATATCATCTATCAGGGCATACATCTGCTGCGCCGAATAATTAACCAGCGCACTGCGCTCTATTGTGACCATGTGCCTGCCTAACCCGCCAACATGCCGATCAGATCCACCGCAAAGTACTTGGCTGCCACAGAATTGATAAAGACAAACAACAGCACCACAGGCACAAACGTCCGCAGCGAAAATGCCAGATAGCGTTGCAGGACAGACCCTTTGAACCCGGCATCTCCCGAGGCCAGCTCATCTACAAAACCATCACGCCAGCGGTAGGCACATACAATACAGGCAAAGAAGCCAACCAACGGCAGGATCACCTCGGAGAATGTGTCGGCAATCAGATCAAACATGGATCTGGATCCTCCGCCGTAAGGGATAAAATCAGTAAAAAACGGCGACATGCCAAACGACAACGCGGCCAGCACTGCAAAAAAGGTAACCAGCACTGCCTGCACCAGCACCGCTTTACGGCGCGAAAAATTCCACTCATCAATCATGTACGAGATGGGTATTTCAAGAATTGAGACCAGCGAAGTAAGAGCAGCAAAAAACACCAACGCAAAAAATATTGCGGCAACTGCACTGGCACCAAAATAACCTACTGTATCCTGCATGGACAGAAAGATCTGAGGCAGGTAGGTGAAAATCAGACCAACACTGCTGGTGGACAGGTCATCCGGATTGGTATTGGGGTTGAAGGCAAATATTGCCGGTAAAATCAGCAGGCCGGCCATAAAGGCGACTGATGTATCTGCAACGGCTACCATACGACCTGAATTCATGATCCGGTCTTCCCGGCTGAAGTAGGATCCATAGGTAATCATGATCCCCATACCCAGAGACAGGGAAAAGAATGCCTGATTTAATGCAGAGTTGATCACGGCACCGTTCAATCGGCTGAAGTCAGGCACCAGGTAGTAGCGCACGCCCAGCATGGCATCATCCAGCGTCATCACAAACAGGATAAGCCCCACCAGCATAACCGCCAGGGTTGGCATCAACACTCGCGCCAGGCGCTCAATACCACCCTTCACGCCGCCCAGCAGCACGCCGAATACGGCTACCTGCAAAATCACAAACCAGGGGAATATGCCGGGCGAACCGATCATATCGCCAAACGCGGTCGCGGTCGCCAGTTCCGCCAGCCCGCCGGTCACCGCCCTGAACAGAAAGATCAGAATCCAGACGGTCACAACCGTGTAAAACACGGCAATCATGAACGGAGTAAGAATGGCCAGCTTGCCAGCCGCGCGCCAGAGCGGGTTACCCCGGGTCAGTGCCGAAAACGCACCAACGGGATTGCGACGTGTATGGCGACCCATCGCGATCTCGGCCAGCAGCACAGGAAAGCAGATCAACGCCACAAATAACACATACACCATCAGAAAAACGGCGCCACCATTTTTTGACGCCATCACAGGAAAGGCAACCAGGTTTCCCAACCCTACTGCGGAACCTGCCGCCGCCAGCACAAACCCCAGGCGCGAACTGAACTGACCGCGTTCTATTGCCATGTTATTCCCTCTTGTTATCAATGTGCGGATTCTAACAACCGCAAATTTACCCGGTCAATTTGAGCGGCCGCCGGCATTTCAAGGTATAATCCGCCGCCATGGCCAAACCAAAGAAATCCAAAACCCCAGATACTACCATTGTCCGCAACAAAAAAGCGCTTCACGATTACTTCGTGGAGGACAATTTTGAAGCCGGAATTGCCCTGGAAGGCTGGGAAGTCAAAAGCCTGCGCGAGAAAAAAGCGCAGCTGGTGGACAGCTATGTCACCCTGAAGGACGGCGAAGCCTGGCTGCTGGGATGCCATATCAATCCGATGAACACCGCCAGTACGCACGTGGTAGCCGACCCCGACCGGACCAAAAAGCTGTTGCTCAACAAAAAAGAGCTGGCCCGACTGTTTGCCAGCGTGCAACAGAAGGGGCACACCTGCGTGGCGACCAAGCTCTACTGGAAAGGTCACCTGATCAAATGTCAGGTTGCACTGGCCAAAGGCAAAAAGGACCACGACAAACGCGATACCGAGAAGGATCGTGAGTGGCAGATTGAAAAACAGCGCATTGTGCGCCACCAGAACCGGTAACCTGTAAATGAGCATAAAAGCCGCCATCTTTGACTGGGATGGCACCGTTGTCGATTCTGTTGAACACATTACTGACTGCCTGCAACACGCCTCAACCACTATCGGATTTCCCGCCCTGACGCGTGAGACCTATCGTGACATTATCGGGCTGGGTCTGGTGGAAGCCCTGCGACGGCTGTATCCGGAGATTACGCCAACGCAGATGAGTGAGATGCGGGAAGCGTACAGCACCCGGTTTATGGCCACATCGGCAGCGCATCAGCGCATTTTTCCCGGCATGCTGGACGTACTGCAGAATCTGCACGAATCAGGTCACCACTGCGCCGTAGCAACCGGTAAAAGCCGTCGCGGCCTGAATCTGGCATTACAGGCCAGCCAGCTTGCATCATGGTTCCACGTCACCCGTTGTGCCGACGAGACCCGCTCCAAACCGGATCCGGCAATGCTGCTGGAAATACTGGAACACCTTCAACTGGATCCTGCCGATGCGGTCATGATTGGTGATACCACCTACGACCTGCAGATGGCACGCACCATTGGCATGCCATCCATCGGCGTGAGCTGGGGAGTACATAATGAGCAGGCGCTGGCGCAACACCAACCGGTCGCCATCGTCAGCAACGCACAGGAGCTGCAGAGTCTGTTAAAACAGATTACCGGCCCTTGAAATATTTTGCACCGCCGCCATGTCTTATAGTGTGTTAGACTGTCAACACATTGGGGCTGATTTGGATTCGACGCCGGTTATCAAACTCCAAGGTGCATGTCGAGAGGGTATAGACTCTCGTAAATAAATCTATGCAACTTCTATAGTTGCCAACGACGAAAACTACGCACTAGCCGCTTAAGAACTAAGTAAGGCTAGCGGTCGGCCCGGGATGCCTGTAAACCGGTGTATTTCGACTGTCATATAGAACAGGATCGCCAGCCTAGCGCGCCCGACGCGAAGCAGCTAAAAGTATCGGGCTCGCCCAAGCCACCCTGCCCGTCGGGCCGGTACGGGTTAACTTAATAGACGACGCTAAACATGTAGATCCAAGGACAGCGGACTGACGGACGGGGGTTCAAATCCCCCCAGCTCCACCAGTTAAAAAGCAGAAAGGCCACCCCTTGGGGTGGCCTTTCTGCTTTTCCATTCGTAAAACTCGGAGTTCGGACCCTTAAGTTGGGTTCACAGCACCGAGCGCCAGGCAAGGCGCGAGTCAAATCCCCCCAGCGTCATTTCCGCCATCCATGGCGCTCAGACAGCACAAGTCAATCCCCCCTGGCCAGCCACCTGTCTGTGTATGCTGGCAAACCCTGCCAGTCATGTTAAAGTAACAGGGAGACTGCATTAATAGACATGGTCAACTTATGACAGACAACACCGGATCAACGTCCCGTCTTGCCACCTGGTGGAGCTGGGCGACCCAGCAACATATCCAGAATCTGGCTGTATCAGTCATCCTGGTCACCGGCGGACTCGGTATCGTTTACACCGGCTGGGTGCACTGGCCTGATACATCAGCACCTCCCCCGCCCGACTTTACTGCCTTTGATGACACCAATGAGCGCAAAGAAGCGTTCTTCGGATATTTCCTGCCTCTGATCGAAGAACACAATGTGGAAATTTTGTCATTGCGGGCAGAGTTGCTGCGCCTTGAGGAGCAAAAAGACTCCCTGAGCGGACGACAGCAGCGCCGGGTGGAAAATCTGGCATCCAATTATGAACTGGAAGAGTTCAGCATCGCCGCCCAGGAGGACTGGGATGTTCTGTTGCGCCGTGTGGATGTGGTACCCCCGTCCCTTGCGCTCGCACAGGCTGCCAATGAAAGTGCATGGGGAGGGTCGCGGTTTGCACAGGAAGGCAATAACTACTTTGGCCACTGGTGTTTTGTCGCCGGTTGCGGACTGGTTCCGGACGCCCGGCAACAGGGCGCACGGCATGAGGTCGCTGCCTTCGATTCGCCCCAGCACTCTGTGCAGCGTTATATCTTCAATCTCAACAGTCACGAAGCATACACACAACTGCGACTGAAACGCGCAGCACTGCGTGAAAATGGCGAGCCGATCACGGGCCTGAAACTGGCCGAAGATCTGGGCAGATACTCCGAACGGGGCGAAGCCTACATAAAAGAGCTGCAGTCCATGATACGGTTCAATAACCTGGCAGAACTCGACGCCTTACACTGAAGCGTCTGCCTGACCCAGGATGCGGTCAATATCTGCCGCATCATGCCGTTCACGTAACTGCTTTTCCGGATTCCCCCAGGTGACATTAACAATACGCCCGCGGCGAACCGCAGGTCTGGCAGCAATCTCCCGTGCCCAGCGCAATACATGTGTGTAGGTATGTGCCTCGATGAACTCCGCGGCGCTGTATACCTTGTTGGTGACCAGTGCGCCGTACCACGGCCAGATGGCCATATCCGCAATACTGTATTCATCACCTGCAATATAACGGTTCGCTGCCAGCTGTCGGTCCAGCACATCCAGCTGTCGCTTGATTTCCATGGTAAAGCGATTGATGGCGTATTCAATTTTTTCCGGTGCGTAGACGTAAAAATGCCCAAACCCGCCGCCAAGATAGGGCGCACTTCCCATCAGCCAGAACACCCAGTTCATGCACTCGGTGCGCCCGGCAATATCAGCGGGGATAAACTCACCAAATTTTTCGGCCAGATAAAACATGATGGAGGCTGACTCGAATACACGTAGATGCGGCTCCACACTGTGATCAACGAGCGCCGGGATCTTGGAGTTGGGATTAATGGCAACAAACCCGCTGCCAAACTGCTCACCCTCGGTAATATTGATCAAATGGGCATCATATTCGGCGCCGGCATGTCCCAGCGCCAGCAACTCCTCCAGCAACACCGTTACTTTGATGCCATTGGGCGTGCCCAGGGAGTAGAGCTGCATCGGGTGTTTGCCAACCGGCAGGACTTTGTCATGTGTTGGCCCGGCAACAGGCCGGTTGATATTGGCAAAGCGTCCCCCGCCGCCCCTGTCCCATTGCCAGACTCTGGGCGGCTGGTAGCTGTTATCACTCATGCAATTCTCCGGAAAAAAACAAATTCAGCGTCATTACCACATCAGGTCATCCGGTACCGGGTAGTCCTTGTAGGGATCATCCTCAGCATCGGACGCGGTATCCTTGTTCACCAGAAACACCACCGCCTCACTGAAGCGCTCGGCTATCTTGTCCGCGATGTTGCGCGGTACCAGCACAAACTGATCGGCATTCAGGCAGATGGCCAGCACACCCGCAGCCAGCTGGTTCTGCTCCTTGTGCGTGACATAGATCTGTTTGATCTTTTTGCTGGCAGGATCCGTGAAATTGAAGCGGATATCCCCGGCCGACCTGAAGCCGCTATGATCCAGCATCTGCTTAACCTGCGCCCGCATGGCTTTTTGCCGCTCAACCTCAACCCGTTGCAGATTTAACTGACGGTCGCGCTCGGCCTTTTCTGCCCGCTGCTGTGCCAGCCGCACCTGATTCTCATCCACCACGGCGGTGCCCTTTTTCGGCCGGGATTTTTTGTCCTGCTTGCGCTGCTCGTTCTGCGCCTGTTTAAGTTTTTTCTGATCGACCAGGCCGGCTTTCAGCAACTGGTCGGCGAGTGATTTAGCCATCGTTTACATGCCTTTTTTCAATTCTTCCCGAAAGTCCGGGTGTGCAATATTGATCAGTTGTTGTGCCCGTTCGCGCAGACTGCTGCCACGCAGCTTTGCCACGCCGTATTCAGTGACCACATAGTCTACCTGTGCACGCGATGTGACAACACCCGCGCCGGGGGCCAGATTGACGACTATACGTGATTCGGTGCCCTTGTTGGCAGTTGATGGCAGAGCAATGACCGAGCGGCCATTAACCGACAGTTTGGAGCCGGTGACAAAATCCACCTGCCCGCCGAAGCCGGAATAGATTTTGTTGCCAATAGAGTCAGCACTGACCTGACCACCCAGATCCAGCTGGATGGCGCTGTTGATGGAGACCGTCTGCGGATTCTTGCGAATGACTGCCGGGGAGTTCACATACCCGACATCCAGAAACAGCACCTGCGTATTGTCATCAATGAAGTCGTAAAAGGCCCGGTCACCCATGGCAAAACTGGTGACTATCTTCCCCGGCTGGATGACTTTGCGGCTGTTATCAATCACGCCGGACGCTATCAGCGGCAGCAGGCCGTTGGAGAACATTTCGGTATGAATACCCAGGTGGCAGTGGCCATGCAGAGCAGCCAGGGCGGCATCGGGAATGGCGCCAATACCCAGTTGCAGGCAATCGCCGTTGCGGATCAGTCCGGCAATGTTTTCACCGATGATTTTCTGGATATTGGTTTTGTTTGTGTCGGTTTTGTTGCTGTCGGTTTGAATTGAATCAGAGCTGTGCCGGCTTTTATGCTCGGCGACCGGCGAATCAATCTCCACCGCGTAGTCGATGCGGCTCAGCGGTATCATCGCATCGCCATGCGTGCGAGGCATCTGCGGATTGATCTGGGCAATGATGGTATGTGCTTTTTCACAGGCGGCCATGGTGGCCTCCACTGACACACCCAGCGAACAATGCCCATGCCGGTCCGGTGGTGAGACCTGAATCAGCGCAACATCCAGAGGCTGCTCACCGCGGCGAAACAGCTCGGGAATATCAGACAGAAACACCGGCACATAATCAGCCCGCCCGCTGTTGACCAGCTCCCGCGTGCTCTGACCCACAAAAAAGCAGCGATTGCGCAGATGACCCTCCAGCTCCGGCGTACACACCGCCTCTGACTGCTCCAGGTGCAGCTGCAACAGCTCCACCCCACGCAGGCTCAGCGCATGCTGCGCCAGTGCCTCCAGCAGACGGTAGGGCGTAGCGGCCATGGAATGGCACCAGATTTTGTGGCCGGACTGGATGGCCTGCACGGCCTCCGTCGCTGTGGTGCAGATTTTGGTCATCGGGGAGCTCCATACTCAGGGACACAGCGCGATATGTACAACGTAAAACCATGCACAGCCCAGAGTATAGTGCAGAGGCCGATTGTCTGCATAGCAAGCCAGGGTTTAGTATGTAATTGCAGACTGGCAGCTGCAAGCCGCGAAGCACTATGACAGCCGTTGGTGAGAATACTGCAGCTGCCTCACCTCGTAGACGCCGGATCCAACAATCTTTACCTTTGCATCGCTGAACAGGGTTACATTGACTCCGTCGCTGAGGGAACTGCGAAAAACTAGTCCATCATAGCCACAGTTCTTTATAAACTCACACAAGTACTGTGTTGGCAGATACTCAAGGTCAGCCTCTCTTGGCAGCACGGGTTTCGAAAGTTCTTCTTCCAGATGCGCCAAAAATGCCATCTGGTGCCGGAACTCCGAGATCTCCGACTCGTCTAATGTCATAAACGGCGACACCGTTTTACGTGGATAGCGCAAGTTAACCATGCGGGCCGAAGAATCCAGTTTGATCTGGGCAACACATACTTTGTCTCCCGGATGCGGGCGCACTTCGGCCAAGGCTGTATCGGGAGTGGATGCAGCATATAGATAGGGAATGCCTACGGGATTCGCGCGACCACTTCGTGCCATCTTCGCTGGTGGCAAGCCTAACTGGTCAAGTTCATACCCACGCACATCTTCACAAATTCGAGCACGATATAATTCACTACCCAGATCAACTGCAACGACTTCAAGTCTTCTGAAAAAGTTACTTAAACTGTCAAGATCCAGAAGTTGCCGAAAGAAGAATCGATTGCGATTAATCATCTCCTCACGAAACTCCGACCATTTCATAACCGGAGACTCCTGGGTTGACAGTATTGGAGCCATCAATACTCGGTCGTAACCTGAATCCTCAAGTATGTCAGTGAGCAGTTTTGATGCCGTCGAGTCGTCAAGCCCTCCGAACATCTGCCAATCCAGTTGGAACCACTCAGCCAAGGTCTTCGCTTCCGCCGATGAAGACACCTGATATGCCGCCGCAACGGCCTGAAAATCGTCCTGTAGCTGAACAGGTTCGATCACTTTGACATCGGTGGCACCACAATACGAACAGTCGCCTATTTGATCTGCGATTTTCTCAATGTGGCTGGAGAGATGTATATCGTCGAAGCATCCTGCACAACAATACATGTCATTTACCTTTTCAACAAATGTGCCATCAATTCCATATGATGTTGCATCGACAGTTTTTTGATGTATCCGAGCCCGGGAAAATGCTGTCTCTGGTAGAGACGCTGATACTCGGTGACTGCCGCTGAATGATACACTTTGGTGTCAGGCTCACTCACATCACTGTTTAATTTGGCCAAAGCTTCCATAAACTTGCCTGCAGGATCGGCTGCTGAATCATTCTTTTCAGACACATAGTGCTTGATGTGTAACTCACCATCAGCATCCGACTCTGCGTAAGTCAGATGAATTGCGATGGCAAACGCAGGACCACCACCTTCTTTGAAATCATCGCCAACAATGAGGAAGTCACCAAAGGCTTCCCCAGATTCCTCATAGGTCAAATAGAGATCTGAAAAGCGTTCCTGAGAAGGGTAATCCGCGTTACGTTGAGGTTTAAAGCCATCCTCAACGAGGACTCTCGTGACACCACCAAACTGCCTTCGATAAAGCCTCGCATCCTGCAGGGCCACGAACACGTGAGTTACCAGTTGGTCACAATGTTGTTCAAGTTCATCGGATAATTTCTTCCCATCAGTGAAACCTTTATGAATAATGGCTGTGGGCAGATCACAGGATTGAAAATAGGTTTGGACATCCGCCAGATCATTCTTTTCGGTCAAACACAAACCAGCCTGGTAGTTATCATAGCCTGCCAGAAGGTCACCAAATATCTGATCCCGTAACTCTCCATTGCCATCAACAAGTTGCCCAACGGAAGGGTTCACAATCAGAATAAACTGGCAGTTGTTATCCACCAGCGCCGTGAGAGCGCGCTTGAGTGCAGGAAAGTTCTCTCGAACAGGTTCAATGATCGGTACAAATCCCCATTTGGCGATATTCGCCGCCTGTTCCCTGATCATGACCAACTCAAACTGTTTACCACGCAGGTACGGGTAGTACATCGCAATCCCCTTGCTTTAGTGACTATGCCAGTACAGTCCTCAAGGGGCTGTTCAATCGGTTGATGAAGCGCTCTTTCTGTAGTGCATTCATCTTCAGCGAGAAAGCCGCCGCCTGCAAACTGGTGGGTAGCTCGTCAATGACAGAGCGCAAACTTAGCGCATTGCTACGCTCGCGCAGCACCTGCACCATATTGTCGTGTGCAACAACGGGCGGCAGACTGGCGAACAGCTGCCTGGCCTCGGTGTAGATTTGTGTGTTCGGTACCTTGCTCAAACAAACACCCAGTTCCTTTTTGATTATTTGCAGGTACTCCGCCCTGGTCAAGGAGTCAAACAACACCAGCGGATCAACGTTCTGCTTGTTACTCACAGGCTTCCTGTAGTAATGCTGACGCCGGAACTGGTACCTCTTGTCCGCCAGGGTCAATATCCCGACGTTCCCCGGCAAGTACTGCTCAGCAACACTGAAGAGCTTTTCTTCGGTCACCAACGTAATATAGTCGAAGACTTTGAAGTATGCTGCCAATTGGCTACCAAGGCGCGTAAAGTCATCCATTTCAGTCTTGATTTCATACACATGCGAAGTGCCATTGACGATCACAGTATCCGCTTTGCAGTCTGCCACCCGAAACTCAGTCAGCATGAACGCAGTATTCAGATTATGGCATCCCCAGAATTTCTTCTCGGCTATGGCATTTTTGTAGACATACTCAAAGCGGTAGTGGCGGACGAGGTGCGAAAACAACGCATTGTAGAAGTCCCCGACCAGCATGTCCGGGTTGAAGTATGAACTCAGATTGAGTTGCCTGAACAGCCTGGTCGCAATCGAGGGTTGCCGCGTCGCGCCAAATTCGGCTAGTACGCCTGACGAGAAGAACCGCGCCAACGCGGAAGCAGTGGATAATGTGTCACCTTTCTCGGCGTTATTCATGTACAAGTTTCCTGAGTACGTTTGCCGGACAGTGGCGCAATTGGCGAAATCATAAACCGTATCGCCTGACAATACAAAAGTTTTATATATCCAACAAATACATAAGGTTATCGATCTAACTCGTATTCACATACGGCCACCGAGGTAATCAGCACTACGGAGGTCCACCAATCCCTTTTGGTGTCGTGGCTCTTGACGCGATCACCAATGTTCCCACATGCAATAGCATGCCGTTGTCATCCTCGCCCGGCAGCAAATATACCCTCGTGTAACGCGCCTCGGCACACCACGGCGCCGCACTCAATTGCGTGCGCGGTGTCATCAGCACATGACCAGTCCAATTGAATACTTCGGCGATGAGCATGCCGTCCGGCTTGCCGACGATGAAGAAGAGTTCGAGGGATTGGGTGTTGGTGTTCATGGGTTTACGGCCTGCGGTCAGTGAATTTATTAATGTCGGTTTCTGAAGGTGAATGACGGGCTCGTAGTAGCTCATTTGCCGAAAACGTCTGGATTATCTACGACAAAAGTGACACTAAACCTTGCTCTTGTGGCAGCCACATAGAGTTTCTCCGGCGCTTTCAGTAACGCTGGATTTCGCTCTTTGAGGTATTTCACCATGGGTTGCGTCGGGAAGATCATCACCCGATCAAACGTGCTCCCTTTAGAAACACCTATGTTCATGGCTGGCAACCCCAAGGTATCTGCTCTCCTATCGTGCCGCAATATGATCACGTTATCATACACCGTCAGGTATGTTTCGACTTCCTCGCGGGACACGTAAAATATACCATCATGTCCAGTTTCAGCCACGTCTGACGAATGTGTCCTGGGCATGTCCGGGTAGATTGCATCAGCAAAGTCGCATATCGCCTGATTGCATCGATAACTGATTTCTCGCGTTTGCATCTCACAAATTTCTTTTCGCTGATCAAACCAGTCTATGATCCCCGCCCCACGGAACTTCTTGTTTCTGGTCCCGATGTTGGTCGACAGCGTACGCTGTCTTGGGTCACCGACCAAGATCAGCTTGATCCTAGATGCCATCAGCATATCCAGCACATCGAGATCGTAGCCAACAAGATCTTGAATTTCGTCAATGAAAATATGTGTGTAGATGTTCTCAAGTCGCCTGACCAAGGCCCCATTGGTATCGTCATTGAGCGCAACGACGAAATCGGAGACACCGTCCCTGAACAAATCATTGTTGCTATCAAGGAAGTAACGCTTCTCCGACTTCTTGGTGAACCGGCTCCTGCTACCTTTGAAATTCAGTCCGCTGATCGTCAGAGGGTCGCCAAACCTTGCCCTCTGATAAGGCTTGGCACACTGCGCTATCAGAAATGCAAACCACCCCATAATGGTAATATTCGGTGGAACCGCACCTACTTGCTTTTCGATGCGTTGGATTATCTGTCGTTGATTTTCGTTGGTATAGGTTGTTATTAATACGCGGCCATCACTTACTGCCAATGCAGAATCAACTATGTACTGAGTCTTGCGCGAACCTGCCGCTGCCAGAATGGCTAGATTACCCGGCATCAAAGACCTCGGTTATATACTCCGGCATATTGATTGCGGTGTTCGATTCGAAAATTGCCAATGCTGCGCCAGTCTTGTCTGCAGTCATAGCATCGATGGCTTCATCTTTTGAACCATAATTATTACCGAGAGCAGCGTTAAGGGTTGCCAGATCATTGGAAGCTGCAATCTGAGGTTCCAGCGTTCGGCAGGCCGGATCACTTCCCGTATGTATTGAGACAAAATCGTGACCGACATAGTCGGCGAAACGCTGATTCATCTCTTCAACCGTTTTACCGTCGTTGTCAGTTAGCACCCATACGCGGCGCTTGAGCCGAACGGCCAAATCAAGAAAGCGTTTGTGGGACAGACCGACGCTGATGACATCAATACCGTCGTCTATTGGCAATTTTCCTTTGGCGTCCAGATAACCTCGCTGCACGATCAGCTCGTCGGAAGGCCCTTCGACCAGAATTGCTCCTTTGGCGAGTACCATCCTGAGCGTGTCGAACCCTGCCAGCTTCTTGAAATAATCCACCGTCGATTCTGGCATGTCGGTAATACGTGTATAAGCCCCGTCTTCCCCAAGCAAGATCATGTTCTGCAATCCCAGCTTGTTCAGTACGAAATTGCTGTGTGTTGCGACGATAACCTGCTTGCCTTCACACTGGGCCTCGATACGATTCATCAGCAACCTCAATTGCGCAAAGGACAAATGGGCTTCCGGCTCCTCAATCAGTACGATTTGTGCGCCGTCGGCCTTTCTACCGACGGCAAGTACTGTTTTAAGTGCGCTTTGCTCTCCTTTGCTAACGAATTGAAACGGTAGATCATCAAGATGAGCAACCAATCCGTTTTCCCATGTGTTTCTCTGAGATATATCAATGGCCAGGCTTAGTGCGCGTTGGGTGAGTGACTCGCTATCGTCCTTCAGCTTTTCGTTAATCGCCTTGACCGCGTCCTGCCCACTGAAGGTTTCACGCAGACTTCGATATTGCCGCGACAGTTCGACCCGCTCCTTGGGATCAAGGTGCGTCCGGATGATCTGCTGCATGTGGTGGTCAACACCGGACTGGAGACGTACCGATGACGGATCGACGACAGACGCCGTCGCCGGTACGCTTCTCGCCGTCACTCCGTTCCCGGAGAAGCCAAACCAATCGATCCGGTAGTACTCGGTTGGGACGAGGCAAATGCCGCCCGGACTGGCAACAAAACTGCGGTATTCCTCCTCGAAATCCGGCGAAAGCTTGGCCTGGATGCGTATCCCGCAGGCATCCTCACCGAGAAGGTTGTTCGTGCCGCGCAGAATCTCGGCCTCTCCGCCGTCCTCCAGGTACACCTCTATGATAATGACCGGAGGTATCGCACGGGGGTTGGACTGCAGCTCCTGGACATACTGCGCAGTGGCGCCCAGGTTGACGTAATAGGGAGAAAGCTCCTGGGCGAAAATTCTGCCGTTGACTCTCCCAGTCAGGGCAAGATTGATTGCCTCGATCAAGGTGGATTTACCGCTATCATTGCTACCGACAAGAATGTTGGTGCCAGGAAGCATATCAACATCAAGAGTCCGGAATTTTCGATAATTTTGAATGACTATTTTTCTGATCACACAACCATCTCCCCTAACATTACCACCGGCCTGTATAGGCATGATGACGTGTGTCTAAAAGAACGCCTTTACGCAAACGCTGTAAACAGGAATACGATCCGCCGCCAACAAGCTTTAACTTACAAGCCGCCGCAGGTTGTCGCGAATCACCATAGCCAAATGGTCCGCTGGTATTTGGTATAACCGACCAAGCTCCTCCACAACATACGTCACATCGGATGGTTTGGACGGCCTGTCGGCTGTTCGAGTGAATGGTCCATCCGTTTCTGTCAATATCCTATCCAGTGGAATCGCTTTAACCATGGATACATGCCGCTCATTGGTCAACATCGTTGCGTTGATAGAAAAGTAGCACCCCAACTCAATGGCTCGCCTAGCCTCACTCTTGGTGCCAGTGAACCAGTGGAGAACGACTTTACCTTTATCGGGAGGCAGAAAAGTTTCTACTTGATCCAGCACGGCCTTCACGGCCCTCACACTATGAACCGTGATGATCTTGTCTCCAGCTTCCGCACAGCTTCGAAGCACATGCTGAAAAACACGCTGCTGAGCCTCCATTGACTTGTAAAAACGTGGCCCGGCATCCAGACCAACTTCGCCTACATATCGGGTTTCAGATAGATATTCGTTCCATAACGCAATTTCTGCCTCACGCTCCGCCACCAACTGAGGGTGCAGTCCTAGTGCTGCACGTACATGCTTCGTGCGCTGCGCCAGTTCATGATTGCGAGGCCACGCCAGTGGGGTTGTGGTAACCGCGAGAGTGAATATACCAGCCTCATCAGCCTCGCGGACAGCCATCGCATGGTCCGGATAAAGATCCAAGTGGCAATGGAAATCCACCAACCCTGTCGTGTCGATCACTCCCTCATCCATCAGCGCGGCCTGGTTTGTACGCCGGTAATCAACTGCCCAACCTCCTCAAGGCCACGTCGATAAACCTCTGCAAGCTGGTCAAGGTGCGCTGCCTCATCAGCAAGAGAGCCGGGCTTATGGATCAACAACTTTGCAAGCTGCGGCTGTTTCTTCATTCGCTCAATCGCGTATTGAAACGATCTGATCTGCACGCCTTCCGCTCTGCGAGTATCCATAATCTGTGTGTGCAAGTCGGGAACTGTGTATTGAGTTCCATCGTTTCCCGAACCCCACGCGGCTTCCAAAGCAGCGCGGCGGATAAGGCACGGCAGGCAATAGCCGCAATGCTCAATTCCTCGTCCTTGCCAGCGTCCCTTGGCGGGAGATGAACACGACAATGAGTCTGCTACCAATTGCGTCAGCAAACCGGAATTTTTGCAGCTTGAGGCCATTTCCCCTTTCGTCTTGTCCCAGTACGGATTCCGCACCTCCCCATCTATAGCGAGTGCGTCCAGTAGATCATTCCACCGCGCCATGTAATAAGGATGTGTTGTTCGGGTGCTGTTGGAGCCAAGTCGTAACGGGTCCAGTGGCACGTTCAGAGCAATCAGTCCGTTTTCTGGCACCCGTAGCGTAAAGTGCTGCCCAACACCGGTTCCAGCAAAGACACCTAGCGCGAAGAAGAGAAAGGATCTTCCGCGTGTGCTGTCCTCTGCGCCAACATTCTTTATCAGGCCCTGCTTGAAGGTCATTCCCACACGCAGCCGATCAAATGACGACGGCTTGTAATGTTCCTTCAGGCCCGAGAACAACTTGTTCTGGGCATCGCTGGCCGCGCTATCTCCGGAATGGCTGATCAGCAAAGGTACATTCCCGCTCTCAAGCAAATCAATCGCCCCAATCAGGCTGTCCAGACCACCAGAGAAAAGACTGAGTGAGTCGAAAGGGTGGGAAATCAGGCTGGGAGCAACTTGCTCGACAATTGATTCGAATCGAGATGGACGAGTCCTGAATCCCAGCTCCCAACGGTCTCCCGTCAGAAAATTCAGCAAGTTTTTTAGTGTGGGCGTAGCGGCAATCCATCGAGCAGGATCACTGACAGGTACGACCAGACGAATTTCTCGCGTCCAGGAGTCCTGAGATTCTTCTGCACGAGAAATTCGAGTATCGGCGGCATGAACGTGCGCAGCCAACAGCAACAGATCCACCCCGGTTTCGGATGGAATAACACCAAGCTTCTTCAGATCGGCCAGTGCGCTGCCAATACCATGACCCAGGGACTTCTCTCCCGCGACTAGTTGCAGATAGGTCCGATGTTCTTCCTTGCCCACAGGAATGTCCAACTGGTCATCAGGACCGAAACGGCCAGCCAATAGTTGACGTTTCATTGATTAGCCTCCGCGTTACCCAGCGCCTGCAAAATGGCAAAAGCAGACTCATATATGGTATCCACAAATGATTTAATTTGATCCTGTGATAAGTTGGCTGAGCTTCCCTTTCCCCGCTCACGAGCCAGAGCATCGCTTACTCCACCTCGTATAAAATCACGCAGTTGCCGTTCAACCTGATGTGCGGTTTGCGCATTCGATGGCATTGTGACGGCCCTGGTACCAATGTCATTGCAAATTCGCGCTTCGATCGCATGCGTAGCATATAGTTCGAAAATCGTGTCCATTTGCTCCGGGGTAAAAGTAGTCAGATCAGTCAGTCCCTCATTTGCCAGATCAATGATCGTTTCGATATACGCCTCGCGTGCAATGCCTTCATCGACTGTGCTCGCCCCTGGGCAGATATGATCAGCCAAAGCAACAAAGACCTCGGTGATCGGGCGTCCTGCCATAGATTCAAGGTTAAACTCCCGCAGCGCCTCACGCATACCTCTTGTATTCGCATCAGCAAGGAACCCCAGAAGTCTCGCTCCCGCTCCACGAGAGGCACCCATGCGTTGTGCCGCTTGACGGGCACCGCCTGAAGACGTGGAGACATACCGCGATACTGCACGACCAAGGCTGGCTCGATCACTTCCGCCAGACCCTGCAAATCTTGTGAAGTTGTTGCGGGCGCTTGAAAAGCGCTGAGGGTCCGCGACTTGTGGAATGGGAGGTCTATCCGGTGGTGCGGGCGGATTGGCGACGTCCGGCAGTGGTGCACCGTCTGAGTCTGAATCAGGCGCCGCCGGAGGTGCGGGCGGATCTCCCAACCATGACGGAATCAAAGGGGTTCCCCCACTGGGGCCACCGTATGCTGTCGAAGTTCCCATTAGTGACCTCCTTTCGATGGTTTAAGCACATTTTCAGCGGCAGCCTTCAAGAATGGGTTGCTAGTGACCTTGCTCCATTCTCCCAGTAGTTTTGTTAAACGGGCACTACACTCCACGTCTTTGATAACACCTTGCCAGCCGGAAACTGCCCAAGCTCCGCATTTATCTCGTGGCAAAGCTTCAAGAAAATCCAACAATTGCCCCTGTAAGCTTGGTTGAGCTCTCAAGAGAACGATAAGTCCATCAATGCCATTGGGTCTGTCCCTAAAATCTCCCATGCTCATGATCCGAGCTCGCACAGCTTCAAAGACTTTATCCGCTTCAGGTCGGGCGAGTTCTTTCAGCTCACTCTCATAGCTTTGCACAACAAATTTGCCACCAAACAGCTTGTCCACCACTCCGGCCAGATGCCCCAGAACTGACACTGGGCCAAAATAATCCTTTTTGTCCTTGGTAACGAAAAGATAGGGTCTCAGGTCAGTACCTGAGAGTTTTGGAGTCAAGCGTGCCCAGTCACACACTACCTCCGATATCTTCCATTCAGCCAGTACGGCACTTTCTGTCGCTACTGCTGGTTCTGGAGCCTTCTTCTCTTTACCCTCGTCAGAAGCTTCTTTGACAGTACCGGCATTCAAACTCTCTTCCAACAATCCAAGGTCTTCGCATTGCCCCTGCGGATGGATTGCAGCCACATAGGCGATCTGCTCGAATAACTTAGGAATGAAACGTTCCGCAAGCATGAGCTTTGCAAGTACCGGTAGCCTGATATCGTCTCCGAAGCCTCTGGCTGTTGCTGTGCGCTCGCGCAGCAATAGGGTATTGAGAAAACGCTTGATCTGACGGGGGTTACCTTTGGTACCGCTAGCGAGAATCGGACCGATCTGATCGCTTAGCACAAGCGCATTGTTGGCCTTTCCAGCTTGCTCACCCAGCGCGGTCTTGAAAGTCGCAGCGTCCAGGCCGCCGCTTATCCAGGGACGCTTGAGTTGCTCGCGTGCGGCGTCAATGAGCTTTGCATATCCGACATCAGTCTCTTCGAACTCGACACCGGCCAACAGTAATGTCACGTAGATTCGCGTTTCGGCCTCACCCAAGGCCGGGATACGGAACGGCACCTGAATGAGCTTTTCCAAATAGTTCCGCGCATAGTCTCTTGGCCCGGTACTGTCTGGCAGATCGGGAAAGTGTTTGCGCACCGCATACTCAATCATGGCCTCGTCGGCCGCAACAACGAAAGCGGTCCGTGCAGTGAACACAAACAACCTGATCGCTTCAAGCGTCTCGATAGCGGTGTCTGGCAGACAGCGGTCAAGGTCGTCAATGAGCACAATAAGCTGTTTGATCCCAGCTTCCTTAAGCAATTCATCGAAGGCTTTACGAAACGCTTCCACTTCCTCAGGGACATTCTTTGCCTCGCCCGGCGTCAGTACCGCTTTTACTTCTCCTATAATCGACGAGAGGTTTTCCTTTGTAGCGAGCTTGGTGGGGTTCATCACTACAGCCTCAAGAGAGCCGACGACTGACTGCACCTGTCCAAATGTTGGAATTCCAGTAAAAGCGGTGACGGCCAGGCCACCAGCCCGCTTGGCGACCTTCAACCAGTCGATGCAGCGGAACACATCCTTGACGGCACCAGCAGCCTTCGTCAGTGCAGGACGCTTCTCGATCAAGGCCGTCACTATGCCTTCTATCAAAGCGATCTTGGCATCTTCGAAGCCCTGGAATCGCCATCCATTGAACTTGAGACACAACACATCATCCTTGCCGTCCAGCCCAGACTCAATCATTTCGAGCACACTAGACTTGCCCGCACCCCAATCACCATGGACGCCAATCGTTACCGGATGGTCAGGTTTGGAACGAAGTAACTCAATGATCGTGGAAGCTATTGCTTCGTTGTTCAGCAGATCGACCTTTGTTTCGTTGTCCGTTAGGATCATTGCGCCTCCTCGTACATCCGTTGTACTGGATTATTCAGTAATGATTTTCCTACTCAACTTCTTGTTCATTAATCTTGTCGCTTAGCTCGTAGTCAGTAGTCAGTCAAATCTCAATCTGGGCTGCTGTACAGTTCTTGGAGGCTGACCTTGTGGGACAAGTTTTTTGCTTCGCAACCAGTCAAGCCACCTGCCAAGTTCAGCCGGTGAAAAGCGTGCTTTGCGCTCGTGCCAGTTCTCACGCACATCTGCAATGATCTGCTCATCCGTCGGATGGATGCCATCAATCAGGAAATCATTCCAGACGGCGAAAAGTGTGGCGATAATCTCGACGTCTTCGGTCTTCTTGTCCGACAGGGCATAGATCAAGCGGTTAAATTCGGTTTGTTGCTCAGCCGACATCAATGCCTCGGCTTTTGCCGCAGGCTCCAACAACGCCGGCAAGCAACGATACTCTGTCTTTTTCCTGCTACTTGCCAAGGTTTTTTCATTGACTTCGAACCAGCCTTGGCTTTGCCCTTGCCGCTCAAAGTCATAGATCCATTTATCGAGCGGTCCAGCAGCTTCACGTGCAGGATGAAAATCCAGCGTTAGGCCCACATGCGCTTGTGCCAGGTACATGACCTTGGCGGCAGCAGTGCGGCCGAAGTATTGGGTCTTGGCGAGTTTTCCTACGGTATAACAGCCAATAGCGGAGCGATAGGCGGAAAGATCATTGATATCAGTGTGTTGCTGTGGTTGGGTATTAAGCAGTGCGGTCAGCAATTCAGACTGCTTTGCTGTGACGGCGTTGATCTGCTGATCGAGCAGATCGCACAGCGTCATCAACTGGTTGATACGGGCAACGATGCGGTCCTGCTCAGGGCTCGGAGCGAGCGGAATAGCACATAGGGAAAGCTTTGTGCCATTAAAATTCGCCTGTCCACACTGCTGTACAATCTCAGGTTCAATTTGAGTTGATCTGAAATAGGGTGCATTCATCGCCTGGCTTATAAACACCGGGTTCAGTAGCCCATTTAACAACCTGATCCTTATTAAATAGGACGCGAATGTCGCATACTCGACAGGGCCAGCATAGCGAGCCGATTTTCCAACCAACTCATAACTATTCGTTCGGTTAAATAGAACATCGTCTGGTTGAAGGAAGAGGCGTGGCAGCTCGTCGATGTCTGGCGCAATGTATTTGAATGGCTCGTTGATCAACTGGCCATCAACGATATTTCCCATTCGATAAACTGGAACAAGCGAGGAATCATCACAAGTTTTTTGTGACGTTCCGTAATCAATAGATTCGGCGAGTTCGGTAATTCTAACCCACTGCCAATTATCAGGAACCTGAAATGGCTCATCGTCTTTAGAGATTGAAGGTACTGGCTTGGTCTTCTTGATTTTCTTTCCCTTAACCAACATCTGTTTTTTGCCTTTAATCTCTTTCAGTAGTTCGCTGGCTGGCGGGTCGTTGGGGTCTTGGGGGACGAGGCGCCCCATGACGGCAAGTTGGAGGATGGCTTTGCGTAGTTCGGCGACGTTTTCTTTGACGGTGTAGAGGTCGCCGAAGTGTTGTTGGATAGAGTCCCAGGCTGAGCTATCTTGGGTGTCGAGCAGTTTCTTGATCGCTGCAGTGTGGACGATCAGGAGCTTTTCCTTCCGCGCTTTGCGCAATTTTTCCAGCTCATTGCAACGGACCATCAATTGGTCGATGCGAGCAACAATACGGTGTTGCTCCTTCAACGGAGGAAGCGGAACCGGCAGCTCCAGAAATTTGGCAATAGATACGCCGCCGATGATGCCGGTCATAGCTGCGTTGAAGGATTCTCTGAATACAGGAGAGAGATACAGATAAAGGATGAATTTTGAGGGAATCCCACCAAAAAGTTCGTTGGCGAACAGTTTGTTGCCAAAACAAATATCCTGCTCTGTGATGCCGCATTTTTTGCCAGCACTGCCACCTTCAGCGCAGATCAGCACGGCACTCTGGTGGGCAATTTTGAATTTTTCCTCGGATTCAGGAATATAGATCCCGTTTTTATAATCCAGCGCGTCAAGACCGTAGCCAACATCCTTGGTTGCAATGTAGGGCAAACCATTGGCTCCAGCGTATTTGGTTTCCTTCTCTCTGGCATTGATGCTGTTGCCGTTAAAAATATTGCCGATGGTGCCGAGGCGTGTCCATGTCCAGCTTTGCGGTAAAACATAAGCGGTGTTCGCCTGATCAATGACAGGAAGAGACTTTGCCTTCTTGCCTTTGCCTGCTGTAACTTGGTATTTTTTGTCGACCTCGATCGCCTTCAACAGTTCCAAAGCAAGCGGATCATTGGGGTCCTGCTCCACCAGTTTGCCTTGCATGGCTAAGGTTAAGATCAGCTCTCGCAATCTGGCAATGCCGTCGGGGGCGGCAAAGGCAGTATCAAAGTGCTGCTCCAGCAGTTGATGGGTAGCCTCGGTCATGGCTTGTCTCCCAAGCATGCCATTAACTCGTTTTTCAACTCCTGTTGTGCAGCTTCAAGCTGTTTGACGATCTGCTGGTACTCGGCCATGAGTTCTTCGGGATCACGGTGGTTCACTTCCACTTCGTGCGGATTTTTGCAGTCCAGATTGTAGTTGCGCTCGGCCAGCGCCTTTGCGCTGATTTTCCAGGCGTGTTCGGTGGTCTTGCGGCCTTTGCGGCTTGCGCCTCCCCACCATTTCTTTTCCAGATCAAACTCGCCAATGGTCAGCGGTTTGGAGCGCGAATAGGACTTGTAGCCCTCCGGGTAGGGGTGCTGGAAGAACCAGACGTCTTTGGTAGGGCCACCTTTTTCAAAAAACAGGACATTGGTGGCAATGCTGGTGTAGGGGCTGAACACCCCTTTGGGCAGGCGCACGATGGTATGCAGGTTGAATTCGTCCAGCAACTCGCGTTTGAGTGTGGTTTTCACGCCTTCACCAAACAGAAAACCATCCGGCAGCACCACCGCAGCGCGACCTGTGTTGTGTTTCAGCAGGTGCATGATAAGCGCCATAAACAGATCGGCAGTTTCGCGGGTCTGGTATTTTTTGAGGAAGTTTTTCTCGATGCCGTCCTCTTCCATGCCGCCAAACGGCGGGTTGGTGATGATGATATCTACCCGATCCTTGGGGCCGTAGTCTTTCAGTGGTCTGGCCAGGGTATTGTCGTGGCGGATGTTGCTGGGCACTTCGATGCCATGCAGCATCATATTGGTAATGGCAAGCATATGCGGCAGCGGCTTTTTTTCCACGCCATGAATGCTCTTCTGCATACGCTGGTTGTCTTCCGGGGTTTTCACCTGCTTCTTGAGATGCTCGATAGTGCAGGTGAGAAAACCGCCCGTGCCGCAGGCTGGGTCGAGTACCTTTTCACCCAATTGCGGGTTAAGAATATCGACCATAAACTGAGTTACTGCGCGCGGCGTGTAGTATTCCCCGGAATTGCCGGCCGATTGCAGGTCGGCAAGAATTTTTTCGTAAATATCGTTAAAAACGTGACGGTCGGTGGAGGAGTTGAAGTCCACATCGTCTTCAATGGCGTTGATCACCTGACGCAACAACGTGCCGGATTTCATGTAGTTGTAGGCATCTTCAAATACTGAGCCAACCACACGTCCATGAGGAGGCACACCAGCCTTGGTAGCCAGGCTTTTCAGGGAAGGAAACAGATCGTTGTTAACAAAGTCGATCAGCTCTTCACCGGTAATACCCTCCGGATTTTTGGCCCAGTTACTCCAGCGAAAACGACTTTGCAACGGCGACTTATAGCCCTTGACGGTGAACTCCCATTCCTGTTCTTTGTCATCAAAAATCTTCAAGAACAACAACCAGCAGATCTGACTGATGCGCTGGGCGTCGCCATCCACACCAACGTCTTTACGCATGATGTCCTGGATGGATTTAATAAGGGTACTGAGTGACATGCATTATTCCTGTTTTGATTCGTAGATAGCCTGTTCAAGCTCATGAACGGCCAGCTGATATTGGTCTTTGCCGCCAAAGGCACGCAGCAGCTCAACCGGTGTACCCAGTTGACTAAAGGGAGCGATGGTGAGTACCTGAGGTTCTTCAATGGCTGCCACACCTTCGTCGGAGTATTTGTCAAGCAGGGCTTGTAACACCTGCTGGGCCTGTTCGCCGTATTTACTGAAGTAGTTGCGTTTCTTGACCTGCTCCGCGCGCTCCTTGCGGGTCAATGGTGGTTGATCCCAGGCCACATGGCACAGTAAATCGAAGGGGCCGAAGACCTTGCCGGATTGTTTGCCGACCTCATCGGCCAGTGCATCAAAAAACACGCCCTGTTCCGCCAGTTCATCGATTATCGCCTGCTTTTTCTCAGCCTGATCCCATTTGCGCAGAAAATCATTCAGCGAGGTAAACTCCTGCGCCAGGATTTTGCGAGTGTAGTCTTTCAGGGATTCGGTGATCAGTTTACCGTTGGAGTCAAAGTATTGGACGCGCTCAGCTACAACTTTAACCGTCACATTGGAGACGACGTAGCGACGAACCCCTCTTTTTTCCCCGGCGGGCTCCGATAATTCATCCCACCCGTTTTCGGTTCCTTCTGCATAAGTAATCCCCTCCTGATCAATGCCCTCGGCCATATCGTCGGCGTGCTCATCGGGTGGCACGGGGGACTGATCGCCAACCGGCTCGTATATCTGTACGGGGTCTCCATCAAAATCCGGATCCGCAAACAGTTCCGTGGCTTTTTTGAAATCTAAAATGGTGAAATAGAATTTATTGAAGTCCTCGTTGATGCGGGTGCCACGACCAATAATCTGTTTGAATTCAGTCATGGACTGGATGCGCTGATCCAGCACGATCAATTTGCAGGTTTGCGCATCCACACCGGTGGTCATCAACTTTGAGGTTGTTGCTATGACAGGATAGGTGCTTTCCGGGAAAATGAAGTTATCCAGCTCCATTTTGCCTTCTTCGTTGTCGCCGGTAATGCGCATGACGTACTTGCTGTTCTGCGCTACCAGATCGGCGTTCTCATTAACCAAGGCCTGACGCATGCGTTCGGCATGATCGATGTTGTCGCAGAACACGATCGTTTTGTCGAAGCGGTTAGTAGCTTTCAGGAAGTCGCTGATTTTCTTGGCCACCAGCTGTGTGCGCTTCTCCAGTATCAATGTACGGTCAAAGTCGCGCTGGTTGTAGATACGATCCTCAATCTCCTCACCATATTTGTCCCGCATACCCTTGTCGGGGCGCCAGCCTTCGAGATCCCGGTCCAAATCGATACGAACTACTTTGTAAGGCGCGAGAAAACCGTCCTCGATACCCTGACGCAGTGAGTAGGTGTAAATGGGCTCGCCAAAGTAGTCGATATTGGACACCGCTTTGGTCTCCTTGGGCGTAGCGGTGAGTCCGATCTGGGTGGCCGCACTAAAATACTCCAGAATCTCCCGCCAGGCGGAATCAGCGGCGGCGCTGCCGCGGTGACACTCGTCAATTACAATCAGGTCGAAAAAGTCCGGGCTGAACTGTTTGTAGATGTTCTGTTCTTCCTCAGTGCCTGTTACTGCCTGATAGAGCGAGAGGTAGATTTCAAAGGACTTGTTGGCTTGTCGCTTCTGGATCTTGGTCATGGCCGGACCGAACGGCTTGAAATCATTGGTCATAGTCTGATCGACCAGAATATTGCGATCCGCCAGAAACAGGATACGTTTCTTGGCGCGAGACTTCCACAGTCGCCAGATGATCTGGAAGGCTGTGTAGGTTTTGCCGGTACCAGTGGCCATTACCAGTAAAATGCGCTGCTGTCCCTTAGCAATGGCTTCGATGGTTTTATTGATGGCTAGTAGCTGATAGTAGCGCGGAGACTTGTTGCTACCATCGCTGTAGTAATCCTGCGCGACTAATTCCTGTTGCTGACTCGACAATCCCTGATGTTCCGCCCACCACTGCCATAGGGTTTCATCACTGGGGAACTCATGCAGGCCTATCTCATGCTCGATCACGCCATTTTTGGCGATTTTGTTGTGAAACAGAAAGCCGTCGCCATTGCTGCTGAAAACAAAGGGCACTTGCAACAAATCGGCATAGCCCAGAGCCTGTTGCATGCCGTCACCTACCGAGTGTTTGTTGTCTTTGGCCTCGATGACAGCGATGGGCAGGTTTGGCTTGTAGAACAGCACATAATCAGCACGTTTGTGCTTGGCCCGGGTGTGCAGTTTTCCGCGCACGATGACGCGGCCCTTGGTGAGGGATAGCTCTTCGCGTATCTGGGTGGTAATGTCCCAGCCGGCCTGCTCAAGTGCCGGGGTAATGAATTTAGTACAAATATCCCGTTCGGAGAGCTGCTTTTTATTCATATTAAGCACATCTCACGCAGCGACTGGGCTTTTGATTTGGCGCTTTGGTCATTCCGCATCCCTGTTGCCCTAATCTCGTGGCAACAATCCCTTATTGGGATAGGAATGTACTTGATTCTTAGGCTGTATCCAAGGAATTCAGCGCGCGGGAAGGTTATACAGTGATCGGGGAGAGTATCAAGTTGGCGAGTTACATCAAGTTCTACGAGCTTCCCTTGCGTTTTGCTGCTGAATAACCTGCTCCAGATACGGCGCCAGCAATCGATTTCTTACCCGATAATAGATGAACAGATTGGCGACAATCATCACCGGCACGCACCAATCAAGATATGCATGGATGATTACTGAAACAGGGGGCGTGGTGAGGTTTGCCGCAATGAGTGGCAAAAGGAAAAATAGAGAGAAACCAAAAAATAAGGTCAGCGGGAAAAGCAAGTGTAACCAGACGGCGTGACGTCCGCGCGAAGCCAGGCGCAGAGCACGTTGTTCAATCAATTTGTCATATTGCTTGTCTCGAGCTGAATCACTCACCGGCATTTTTAATGTTGCTGCGCATGTCCATTTCATTCTTCACATCTGGCGAAAGATATGATTTTGCCACCTTCATCACGACATATCGATGCCAGAAATACAGGATAGCTAACAGACAACCTGCCCAACCGGCATTGTTAACCGAGAACGAAAACGATATAAAAATAACCACCAAAAATATTGTCCGGACCATCTCAACCTTAAAATTCCGGTTTTTTGCCGACGCTATTTCCTTTTCCATCAGAGTCTCTAGAAATGCTGCCATACCGTATATCCTGTCGGTTCTGCAGGGCAGATGAATCTGTGCCCCGCAGATCCCCTTGACTTGCTACGAAGTAAAATCCACGCCTTCACACGAACTGAACGCATTAAAAGCGGCGCCGATCATTCCCGATATACCCAGAAGAGGTGATATCCCAATGAAAATCATCGCAGAAAAGCACCCCATACCCATAGTCTCCGGCGGCCCTTCATCGCCACCACCACCCACCATTCCAATCTCCTGCATACTCAACTCTCTCATCACACTGACTCCCTGTGTATTAATGAATCCTGCATTACGGGTATAGACCACTGCGGGAGTGTTTGCACAGAAAAATTTAGCTGTCATTGCAGGCGGATTTTGCGCTTGCGCGCCGACCACACTGGAGCGGCAAAGGCGCCTCATTGTGTGCTGGAGCGCACAGACCGTCTGTCGTTGTATCGGTAATGTGCGCTTGCTGTTAACCAATTTCCCTTTCAAGTCAGGAGCTTCATCATGAAACTGCACACCACACTGCTTGCCCTTATCACTGGTCTGGTCATCGTCTCCGGCACTGTCAGCTGCTCGGTCGCACGCGATCAACAGACCGTCGGCGCCTACATAGACGATGCGACCATCACTACGCAGGTCAAGGCCCGCATGCTCAGCAACTCGGACGTTTCCGGTACCAGCATCAGTGTCGAAACGCTCAATGGCACAGTGATATTGTCTGGTTTCGCTACCAGCAGCACCGAAAAGGCAACTGCCGGGTCCATCGCTCGCGGCGTGAACGGAGTGACAGAAATCCGGAACGAAATAGTCGTCCGGCCGTGATATAGTCGCCGGTAAGCCCATAACATCAAGACCTCAAAGATGCGCCGCTCTGCAACTTCACTCGCTGCTGTACTGGCATTGTGTCTCTTTGCCAGTACCCGGATTCCAACGCACGCCCAGCCCGGCGAACCCCGACTCTTCGACCTCCAGGCCCATCGCGGCGGCATCGGCCTGGTGACCGAGAGCACACTGGAAGCCTTTGCCAACGCACTGGAGCTGGGTGTCACCACCCTTGAATTGGACACCCAGGTCAGCGAGGACGGTTATGTCGTGGTCACCCACGACCGGCAAGTACTTGGCCATCGCTGCCTGGACACCAGCCCTGCCGTCGCCGGTGATCCTGATTTTCCGTATGTCGGTAAGTACATCAAGGATCTGCATTGGGATCAGATACGCACGCTGGACTGCGGTTCACAGCGAGCTGACACACATATCGGCCAGCAGACAGTACCCGGCGCACGCATGGTGTTGCTCAGTGAGGTGTTTGACCTGGTCAAACGTTACCGCGCTTACGATGTGATGCTGAATATTGAAACCAAGGTGGAGGCCGGTGCACCGCATGAAACCGCACCACGTGAGGCGTTTGTGGCCGCAGTGGTTGAACAGATCCGGCGGCATCGCATGCAGAATCAGGTCAGTATCCAGAGCTTTGATTGGGGCGCTTTGATGCTGGTTAAGGAACTTGCGCCCGAACTTCCCATTGTCGCACTATCCAACGCCCAGTCCTTCCTGCAGTGTGGTATGCCGGGCGCATCGCCCTGGACCGGCGGTATCGACATAGACGATTTTGACTGCAACCTGCCCGCCGCAGCGGCTTCCTTCGGCGCCGATGCCATCTCTCCGGTGCATGGGCAACCACAGAGCGGACAAATCGACGATGCAGATTATCAACCCTTCACAACCCGCCAGATGGTTGAGCAGGCGCATGCGCTGGGCATACAGGTGATTCCCTGGACCATCGATGATACCGCCACCATGGCGCATCTGGTCGGAATCGGTGTTGATGGCATCATCACGGATTATCCGGACCGACTGCGCGACGTCCTGCAGGCGAATGGCATATCGCTACCGAAGTCATACACAGCGCCAGCTGTCACAGACACTGGCAATGTCGCAGAAACCGGCATCCTGGCGTTGCAGCAGCAGATGGCCGAGGGTAGCCTGAGCGCTGTACAACTGGTGGAAAAATATCTGGCCCGCATCGAAGCCTATGACCAGCAAGGACCACAACTCAACGCCATTCTGCGCTTCAATAACGCTGCGCGTGAGCAGGCCCGGGCGCTTGATGCGGAGCGCGAACGCAGTGGCCCGCGCAGTCTGTTGCATGGTATTCCGGTGGTGATCAAGGACAACTACAACACCACCGATATGCCGACTACCGGTGCCTCGCAGGCGCTGGCTGATTTTGTGCCCAATCAGGAAGCCACCCAAGTGCGTTTGCTGCGTGAAGCCGGCGCGGTGATCCTGGCCAAGACCAATCTGCATGAATTTGCCTATGGCATCACCAGCGTCAGCTCGCTGGGTGGACAGACGCGTAACCCGTACGATCCGGCGCGGGTGCCGGGCGGCTCCAGTGGTGGCACCGCAGCGGCAGTGGCCGCCAGTTTTGCCGCCACCGGCATGGGTTCGGACACCTGCGGCTCCATCCGGATTCCTGCGGCCTTCAACAACCTGGTGGGTCTGCGACCGACCAAGGGCCTGAGCAGCATTTATGGAATCATGCCGCTATCGCATACCCAGGACGTTGCCGGCCCGCTGGCCAGACACATCGAAGACCTGGCCATTGTGCTGGATCTGACCACCGGCTATGACCCGCTGGACACCGATACCGAACTGATGCGCGGACGTGACGCCGTGTTGTTTTCACCGGCGCTGGGAAGCGCCTCACTGCAGGGCCTGCGTATTGGCAAACTGGACGCCTATCTGGACAATGCGGAGCCGGCGATTCAGGCCCTGTTTCAGCAGGCATTTGCCCACCTTGAGACGCTGGGTGCAGAAATCATCAACATCACCATTCCCGACATGGCGCAGCTGATCAGCAATTCAGGATTGATTGGTCATGAATTTGAAGTTGACCTTGATGCCTACCTGCAGACCTTCGGCAGCACAGACTACCTGAATCTGGAAGCGATCGTTGCCAGCGGTCAGTATCACGCTGCCGTGGCACCGCTGCTCAGCCGCAGCGCGGCGGCCGAGCAGGATCCGCAACGATACGGTGCGGCGATGGCCGCACGCCTGAATCTGCAACAGGCTATCAATGCTGTGATGGACTCACAGCAGGTGGACCTGATCGCCTATCCGCCGATCGCTGCCCTGCCCGTACTGATCGGCGAAAACCAGCCCGGCAATAACTGCAGTCTCAGCGGCAACTCCGGCTTTCCGGCGCTATCTCTGCCAATAGGTTTCAGCGATTCGGGTTTGCCCATGGGCATGGAGTTACTGGGGCGCCACTTGAGCGATGCACAGTTACTGGCCATCGGTTACGCCATTGAGCAGTCATGGTCGCAGCGCCGCGCACCCGCGTCCACGCCATAATTCTTAAGCTCAGCGCAGTCCTGCTGGTCATTCTGCAAGGCATTCTGCAGAGCATTGCCGCTATAATGCGCGCATGACAACTGACCTGCACAGAGCTCGACTCGACGCCGTACTGCACGAAATCCGGCACAGCGGCGCGCGCTGCGTGGTCGATCTGGGCTGCGGCAATGGTGAACTGCTGGTGTGGTTGCGCGAACTGGAACAGATTACCCGCCTGATTGGCATTGATATCGATACGGCCGTGCTGGCCGAGGCCCGTGAAGCGCTGCATATCGACCTGCTCAATCCGCCGCCACAACTCAAGGTATGCCGTGGTTCGTTTGAAAACACTGACTGGTATTCAAAGGGCGTGGACGGGAAAATTGACGCAGCAATCATGCTGGAAACCATTGAGCATATCGAACCCGGTCGCCTGTCACGGGTTGAAGATACCGTGTTCCGCGCGCTGCGACCGACGCTTGTTGTCATCACCACCCCCAACAAGGAATACAATCCTGTCCACGGCATGGCCGATCACGAAATCCGTCATCCAGGCCACCACTTTGAGTGGACGCGGGCACAGTTCCGGTCCTGGTGTGAAGGGGTAGCAGAGCGTCATGGTTACACTGCCCGTTACACGGACATTGGTCAGCTGCATCCGACCCTGGGCAGCTCAACCCAGATGGTCTGTTTTGAATCAGTCCAGTGACAACTGAATATTAAAGCAGGTGCCAAGCGTCTCGTCTGATGTCACGGACATGTGGCCCCGGTGGTGCTCGGTGATAATAAAATACGGATAAGACAGGCGCTGCTCCACCGGACAGTTGCTGGCATCGGTGGAGATGGAGAAAAACGGCTCAAATATTTCCACCTGCGCTGCAGCGCTTAGTGTCTCGCCCTTGTGTTCCACCTTGATCCACAATGAGTCGATAAACTGGCCGATTTCAATCGTAATCTGCGGTCGATCGCCCGCCGCCCGCTCGACGTCCTTCAATGCGTAAAAAGCGCTACGCAGCAGCCGCGTAAACACCTGTCCAAGCTCATCAGGAAAACACGATATCTGCGGCAGGGATTCGGCATAGGCGCGGCGAATATCGATGTCGCGGAATGCCAGCCTGTCAGCATCGGAGAACAGCTCCTTCGCCAGTTCAATGCTCTGATCCATGATGGCCGGAATCGACGCAGGCTCCTTGCTGTTGCGATGACTGCGGGACAGATCCAGCAGATTCTGCGCAATGGCTGTGGCCTGCTGCGCACTCTGCCTTACTGTTTCCACCTCCTGTAACAGCACGTCCTTCACCGGTCCCAGCTCGGTTGCTTCAAGTTTTTGCCGGGAGTTGGATACGTGCTGGAAAATGGCATTGATGGGCAGACTGATGTCGTAGGCCATGGCGGATGCCAGTTCACCGAGGGCAGACAATTTGTCGCGCTCGGCAACCTTGTTTTCAGCATTCACCTGTTTGGTAATGTCGGAAATCAGAATCACGATGCCGGTGTCATCATGATCCTTCAACCGATACAGGGTAATATCAAAACTGTATTGACCACGCTGTGTGTGCTTCAGATGCAGGGTATCGCCTGAGTTCAATACACTCTGCACCTGCTCCTCGGTCAGTGTGATCGCGGAGTAAGCCGTCCAGAGATTCTGGCCGGCCACATCTGCAAATGGGCGACCGGTAATTTCTTCTGCAGTGTTGTTCCACTGGGTGACCTGCATCTGCTCGTTGATACCAATCAGCATCACCGGCATCGAATTCACAATGCTGGAAATATAGGCTTCGCTGGTGCGCAACTGCTCTGCGGTCTCCTGCAGAACCCGCGTGCGGCGTGCGACACGGTCTTCCAGTGTGGCCTTGATTTCCTTTAATGCACGATTGGACCGCCCGGCACGAAAATTGGCACGAATCAGAAACGCCAGCACAATCAGCAGGATGATTATCAACAGGCTGGCACTGGTATTGGCTACATACTGCCAGTTGGTGCTGCCGTCCTCGTCACGAAAAACCGCAAACACATCTGCGTAGGCGCTCACGCTAACGCTTGCCAGTGCAAAAAAGGCCAACACTTGTTTCATAGATTCTGTCTCACAACCGGGCAACTATCCATAGAGGTGCCTGCCTTGATCACCTCATTCCGCGACAAATTGTAGCACGGAAGTGATCACTGTCTCTGCGGCCGATACAGCAACCTCAGGTATTCGTGAATCGATTTATCCCAGTCAAATCGGGTATTTTGCGCCGCCTCCTGAAGTTGCTGCCATGCCTTTGAGTCGCCGGCGGCCAGTTCACACGCACTGCGCGTCACATCCAGCATGGCCCGGGCCTGCAATCCGGGTGAATCGCCACTGAAGGCAAATCCATTGACGTCTGGCACAACTGTATCGCGCAGGCCGCCCACATGATGCACGATACAGGGTGTGCCGCCACGCATGGCCAATAACTGGCTGATGCCACATGGCTCAAAACTGCTTGGCATCATAAACAGATCGCCTGCCCGGTACAGGGCATCTGCCAGCGCCTCGGAAAAACCCTGCAGAAAAAGAAAGTTACTGTGTTCGGTCATGGCGCGGGCGAAAAACGCTTCGTGGGCCGGATCACCATTGCCCACCATGATGTACAGATCATCTCCGAGCTGCCTTAGCAGTGCATCCAGGGCGGGTTCGCTGTATCCCTCACACGTCACTTGCTGACGCAGCAGACTGACCTTCTGATCTGTCAGCCGGGTGATCGATACCAGACGCAAGTGACGTGGCTTGCGCGATCGTTGCCACTCGCTGACCCGGCGTCGCGCATGATACAGCGAAGCAGGCAGCCATTGAGAACTTGCCGCCCAACCGTCCAGTGACTCCGCTGCCAGCCGCAGCAGGTCCCGCCACCGGGTGCGGGGCAGTTTTTCACGGCCGTATTCACAGCCGTTAAGAATGCCTTTCAACTGTCCACAGGTTTGCAGCCGCTGCAGGTCCTGTTCCAGCCCCTCACCGCCAAAAAAACCATGTTCGGGGTCGCTGGGCTGCACAATCTCCTGCGCATAGCCGGGCGATACGGCATGCACCACATCCGACAGGTTCAAACCACAGCGCATCAGATTGACACAGTTACCGTAGCGCGGATCGCGGACCAGCTCCATGTCCACAGCAAGACCGGGAAACCAGGAAAACAGCGAAGAGTCATCATCAGCAAAAGGCCGCACACCCTGCAGCGACAGGTTGTGGATCGTGTAAACCAGCCGGAACTTCTGCAGCGCCTGATAGCCCGGATGGAAGCGCCTCAGTACGGCCAGCAAAGCGGCATGCCAGTCATGGATATGAATCACATCCGGACTGTGCGGCAATCCGTCCTCACGAATCAGAAACTCACCAACCGCAGCACAGAACAGGGCAAATTTATAGGCATCCGTTGCAAAGGGCCCGTAACCGTCATTGCAGTATATTTTCCCCGCCCCGCAAGCCGAGAACAACGGGTGCTCCATAAAATAATGGCTGATCAGGTTCTCGCCTGCATCAGCTTTGACCCTGAACACTTCCACGCACTCGGTGCGCCCGGCAAAAGGCACCTGCAAGCGCATCAGCAACGTGCAGGGGTTGCTGTGAATCAGGCTCTGGTAACCCGGCGTGATGACCGTCACCCGATGTTTCAGTCCGGCCAGCGCCCGCGGCACGTCGCGCAGCACATCACCCATGCCGCCAACTTTGCCACCGGCCATGGCGCCGTTTTCGGCCGCCACCATCACTACATGCATTGATGCCTGTTTCTTTGGTCGTTTATTCAACGCTGTGTCAACTGATTCCACCAACCGTCTGCCCCAACATTTCCCGGGTCACAAGAGTCACGCCCTTGGCAGTCACCCGGAAACCGCGCCGTTTATCTTCTGCCGCATCATAACCGATCACAGTGCCTTCCGGTATGATGCAGCCACGATCAATAATCACCTTACGCAGTTTGCAATGACGGCTGATTTCAACATCCGGCAGCACCACCGCCTCTTCAATCAGCGAGTAGGAATGTACCCGCACATTGGAGAACAGCAACGATTTTCGCACGGTAGACCCGGAGATAATGCAGCCACCCGATACCATGGAGTCGGTCGCCATACCCCGACGCTGATCATCATCAAAGACAAATTTTGCAGGCGGTGACTGCTCCTGGAATGTCCAGATTGGCCAGCGCGCATCATAAAGATTCAACGATGGCGTAGGCTGTACCAGTTCCATATTGGCCAGCCAGTATGAGTCCAGACTACCGACATCACGCCAGTAGGCACTGATGCCGCCGCCGGCATCAATAAACCGGTATGCAAACACCTTGTGCTCACCGATGATTGAGGGAATGATGTTTTTGCCAAAATCGTGATCGGATGCATGATTGTGTGAGTCACGGCGCAATTGCTCAAACAGAAACTCGGTCTTGAACACATAGTTGCCCATTGACGCCAGACAGTGCGCCGGGTCGTCCGGCAAACTTTGCGGATGTTCGGGCTTCTCATGAAACGCATTGATTCGGTCATTGCGATCGACTGACATCACGCCAAATGTCCCCGCCGCCTCCTCCAGTGGTACCTGCATACAGGACACTGTCATATCGGCATCACTTTCCGCATGGAACGCCAGCATTTCACCGTAATCCTGCCGGTATACATGATCACCCGACAGCACCATGACATACTCGGGTATTTCACCGCGGATAATGTCAATGTTCTGAAACACGGCATCCGCGGTTCCCATATACCAGTTGTCGGAATACCGCTGGGAAGCAGGCAGAATCTCAACACCTTCGCCGAGTTCTTTCTTGAAATGACCCCAACCGCGCACCAGATGCTTGATCAGCGAATGCGCCTTGTACTGGGTTACCACACCCACCCGCCTGACACCGGAGTTGATACAATTTGATAACGGGAAGTCAATAATCCGGAATTTTCCACCAAAGAATAGCGCTGGCTTGGCTCGCCAGCCGGTCAGTTCATGCAGACGGGAACCTCTTCCCCCGGCCAGTATGATAGCGTAGGTATTGCGGGTCAGCTTGCTGACGTAACGTGGCCCTGTGTCAATCATATTCACCTCGCCTTCCAGTTAAACGATCAGGAAATCTGCCAGATCTCATCCGCATAACTGCGAATGGTTCTGTCACTCGAAAACCAGGCACTGGATGCCGTATTGATTATGCTCATCCGTATCCAGTCCTGTTGCCGGCGAAACAGCTCCCCCACACGGCGTTGGGTATCCACATAACTGCGAAAATCGGCAGCCACCAGCCAGGGGTCATCCGGACTGCTGATTGAGTGCAGCAACGGCTCGAACAGACCCGGCTCGTAGCGGTTGAAACAACCGGATGCCAGCATTGAAATCGCCGATGCCAGCCCTTCATCCTGCTCTATCAGACTAGCCGGATCATATGACCGTCGCATGTCATCCGCTTGCGCTGCAGTCAGACCAAACAGGAAAAAATTCTCCTCCCCGGCAGCGTCCCGGATTTCAATGTTTGCGCCATCCAGAGTACCAATTGTCAGCGATCCGTTCATCATGAATTTCATATTGCCGGTACCCGAAGCCTCCTTGCCGGCCGTGGATATCTGCTCGGACAGATCTGCCCCTGTGCAGATGATTTCCATCGCGGTAACCGAATAGTCCGGCACAAATGCGACTCTCAACCAGGGTCTGGCACGCTCATCCTGATTGATGACATCCGCCACATTGTTAATCAGCTTGATGATGAGTTTGGCAATAAAGTAACCGGGGGCCGCCTTTCCACCTATCAGCACACAACGCGGTGTCATGCCGCTGGTATCACCCTGCAGGATTCGGTTATACAGATGAATGACATGCAGCACATTCAGTAGCTGTCGCTTGTATTCGTGGATTCGTTTGACCTGCACATCAAACAGCATGCCGACATCAAACTCGACACCACACTGGCGTCTGACCAGTTCCGCCACACGTTGCTTGTTGTGTAATCTGACCGCCACCCAACGCTCATGGAATTCCGGATCATCCGCCACCTGTTTCAGCTCACTGATTTTTTCGAAATCCCGCATCCAGCCTTCGCCAATGGTCTGGGTGATCAGCGCCGCCAGCGTCTGATTGCAGAATCCAAGCCAGCGCCTTGGCGTCACGCCATTGGTTTTATTGTTGAATTTGTGCGGCCACAGCGCATAAAAGTGACGGAACAGCCCCTCTTCCAGCAACTGCGTATGCAGGCTGGCCACGCCGTTTACCGAGAAACTGCCGACTATTGCCAGGTAAGCCATGTGCACAACCGGATGCCTGCCTTCACTGACGATGGACATGGCGCGCTGGCGGTCGATATTTCCCGGCCACCGTTCGGCCACCTCCTGCAGGAAGCGCGCATTGATCTCATAGATGATATCCATGATTCGCGGCAACAATTCCTGCAGCATCTGTACCGGCCATCTCTCCAGCGCCTCAGGCAGCAGGGTATGATTGGTGTAGGCCATGCAGGCAGTTGTGATCTCCCAGGCCTCGTCCCAGTCCAGCGCATGCTCATCCATCAGCAGACGCATCAGTTCCGCCACCGCAATCGACGGATGGGTGTCGTTGAGTTGAAAACAGTTCAACTCGGCGAATCGTGTGAAATCGACACCATGGCGGCTTGTCCAGCGCGCCAGCACATCCTGAAGGCTGGCAGACGACAAAAAATATTGCTGCCGCAGGCGGAGAATCTTGCCGCTTTCACTGACATCATTGGGGTACAACACCATGGTGATTTGCTCAGCCATGGTCTTGGACGCCACTGACTCCGCGTAACCGCCGGCATTAAAATCATTCAGATTGAATTCCTCTGTGGCCATGGCTTTCCACAGGCGCAGGGTATTCACCGTATTATTCCTGTAGCCCGGCACAGGCATGTCATAGGGGACAGCCAGAACATCCTCTGACGCCACCCAACGCGCCCGCGTCTTCCCGCTCTGATCCTGATAGAACTCGGAGCGACCATAGAACCTGATCACCCGGGTCTCCTGTGGCGCTTCGAATTCCCAGGGGTTTCCCCGCTGCAGCCAGTGATCCGGACACTCCTGCTGAAATCCGTTTTCTATACGCTGGTGAAACATACCGTACTCGTAACGCAAGCCATACCCGGTTACCGGCAAATCCAATGTTGCGCAGCTGTCCAGAAAACAGGCTGCCAGCCGACCCAGGCCGCCATTGCCCAGGCCTGCATCCCGTTCTTCTTCCGCCAGCTCTTCAAGACTGACACCGTGGCTGAACAGGGCCTCCCGCAACGGTTCAGCAATATCCAGATTGAGTACCGCATTGCAAAGAGACCGGCCCATCAAGAATTCCAGTGACAGATAGGACACCCTTTTTTCACCACGATCGTAGTTGAGTTCGCGGGTGAGTCGCCAGCGTTCCACCAGGCGGTCTCTCACTGTCATCGCTGCCGCGCTGTACAGATAGTGATGTGAGTCCGGGTCAGTATCGCGACCCAGATTCAGCAGCAGATGTCGCGACAGATCGCGGGAAATTGCATCCTGATCCAGCGGTGCCAGCGAGAACAAAGCAGGTGCAGATGAAGACGTTTTCGGCATGACTTCTATTCCTCGTCGGCGCGTGTGTGGTGCGCCAGCAAAATTGCACTTGAGCATGAAAAGAGATCCAGATAACGATTCACAAAACAGTTATCAGGGTCTGGTTTGCCATTCAGCGTCGCCGTGTCCAACAGAATCTCCCAACGCTGCACATCGTCGAGTTCCGGCATGGTGAAGCGCAATGCCGACCGGCCTGCGTGCAGCACCAGCATCACCGTGCAGCAAACACCGCTCTCGGGGTCGGTAGCCGTCAGCAGACAACCCAGCGTACGCATATGATGTTCCTGCCAGTGAGCTGCCTGCATGACTTCCCCACCGGAGCTGAACCAGCTCATGGTGAAAGCGCTCGGCTGGCCGGACTCATGAAAATAGACATCAGGAAACAGACACTTGAAGCGCTTGCGCATGCCTATCAAATGGCGGGTAAACTCTTGCTGATTGTGACCATCTGAGGTGATTCGGTCCCAGCCCAGCCAGCCGAGCACATTGTCCTGACAGTAGGCGTTGTTGTTCCCGTTCAGGCTGCGACAGAATTCATCACCTGCCTGCAGCATGGGTGTACCCTGGGAAAAAAACACAGTTGTCAGCAGGTTGCGCTGCTGGCGCTGGCGCAGCACGTGAATGCTCGCATCGTAGACATGGCCTTCCACGCCAAAGTTGTCACTGAAATTCTGTCGGTGACCGTCCTGGTTGTTCTCTCCGTTTGCTTCATTATGACGCTCACGATAACTCACCAGATCGTTGACCGTAAAACCATCATGACTGGCAATGTAATTGACACTTTCCGATGGCCGACGACCCTCATGCTCAAAGATGTCGCTGGAGCCATGTAAACGTCGGGCGAACTCAGGCAGCACACCGGGATCGCCGCGCCAGAATCTTCGGACTGTATCCCTGTAACGGTCATTCCACTCCATCCAGCCGGGCGGAAAATTGCCCAGTTGATAACCACCCGGACCAATATCCCATGGCTCGGCAATCAGTTTGACTCCGCTGAGCACAGGATCCTGCAGCAGTGCGTCAAAAAAACCGCTGCTTCTGTCAAAACCATAAGATTCCCTGCCCAGCACAGGTGCAAGATCAAATCTGAAGCCATCAACCTGCATCACCTCCGTCCAGTAGCGCAGGCAATCCAGCACCATCTGTATGACACGGGGATGAGTCAGGTTCAGCGTATTGCCACAACCAGTATCGTTGATATAGAAACTCCGGTCTTCTGACTGCAGCCGGTAATAACTCAGGTTATCGATCCCACGAAACGACAGGGTTGGCCCCAGTCGCCCACCCTCTGCAGTGTGGTTGAATACCACATCCATGATCACTTCCAGCCCGGCGTCATGATAGGCCTGCACCAGCTCACGTACTTCCAGCACGTGATCCGGATTAGCCAGATAGCTCTGATGCGGCGCGAAAAAACACAGTGGGTTGTATCCCCAGTAATTGCTCAGATTTTTCTGGACCAGAAAAGACTCGCTGATAAAGCTTTGGATTGGCATCAGTTGCACACTGGTGATACCAAGTGATTTTATATACGCGATCACCTCGCGATGCGCGAGCCCGGCGAATCGTCCACGCAACTCCTCCCCGACTGCCGGGTGCAATATGGTGAAACCCTTCACATGGGTTTCATAAAGCAATGTATCGGCCATTGGCACCCGCGGCCGGCGTGCGTTCATGGTCTGAAATGGCGCCGTGACCAGCGCCTTGGGCATAAACGCCTGGTTATCCCGCGTATCCGGCAGATCCTCCTCAGCGATGTGTTTAGCAACATACCCATTGTTCAACTCTGAGTTGACGTACTGGCCAACCAACTGACGGCAGTAGGGATCCAGCAGCAATTTATGGGGATTAAACCGGTGTCCGGCCCTTGGCTGATACTCACCATGCACCCGATACCCATAAACTGTCCCCGGACCGAAACCCGGCAGATAACCGTGCCACACCTGATTGGTTCGTTCCGGCAGAGTCAGCCGACAGACTTCGGTCACCCCATCATTTGAAAAAAGACACAACTCAACACGTTCTGCATGCGCCGAGAACAGCGCAAAATTGATTCCCTCGCCATCCCAGTGCGCACCCAATGGTGCTGCCCGGCCACCCAACAATTTTTCTATGCGTTTTTTTGCATTCATTCAATACTTTCCGTTCTGTAGTTTCACGCCTGGTGCGATCATTCAGTAGCTTCATAACTTAGCCATAGGGTTGCCAGTGGCGGCAGGCATACGCTGACCGAGCAGGGCATACCATGGGAGGGAATCGGGTCACTTGTTACACCACCCAGATTGCCAGCGCCACTCCCGCCAAAGTGATGGCTGTCGGTGTTGAGCAATTCCCGGTAGTAGCCGTGTCCGGGCACACCGATACGGTACTGTTCGTGGACAAAGGGGGTCAGGTTGCAGACCACCAGAACCTGATCATCCTGTGTTGCGGTTGTACGCAAAAATACGAATACGGAATGACCATGGTTGTCGGCCTCTATCCAGGTAAAGCCGTCCGCGTCAACATCACTCTGATACAGTGCGGGACTGCGTCTAAGCTCCCGGTTCAGGTCGGCAACCAGAGACTGCAGCCCCCGGTGCCTGGTCGACTGTGGTTCTGCCTGATCCAGCAGATGCCAGTCCAGACTGCGATCATGACACCATTCGCGGCGCTGCCCGAATTCGCCGCCCATAAATAGCAGTTTTTTACCGGGATGCCCCCACATGAACCCCAGATAAGCACGCAGATTGGCAAATTTTTGCCAGTCGTCGCCCGGCATTTTTTCCAGCAACGAGCGTTTACCGTGCACCACCTCATCGTGACTGAGCGGCAGAATAAACTGCTCGGCAAAGGCGTATACCAGCCCGAAGGTCATCTCGTGACTGTGAAAACGGCGATGTATCGGATCGCGTGTCATATAGGACAGCGTGTCGTTCATCCAGCCCATATTCCACTTGAACCCGAACCCCAGCCCGCCGTGCGCGGTCATCTGTGTAACACCCGGCCAGGCCGTCGACTCCTCGGCAATCATCATGATCCCGGGCAGTCGGGCATACACCCGTTCATTGATCGTGCGCAGCATGCGGATGGCTTCCAGATTCTCGGTACCGCCATATTTGTTCGGCAGCCACTCACCGTCCTTGCGGCTGTAGTTGAGGTAGAGCATGGACGCAACTGCGTCCACCCGCAGTCCATCCATATGGAATTCATCCAGCCAGTACATGGCATTGCTTAACAGAAAACTGAGCACCTCACTGCGACCATAGTTATAAATCAGCGTATTCCAGTCCGGATGAAACCCGAGCCGCGGATCTTCATGCTCGTAGAGACAGGTGCCGTCAAAACGGATCAGACCGTGCTCATCGGCCGGAAAATGCGCCGGCACCCAGTCGAGCAACACACCAATATCATGCTGGTGAGCAAAGTCGACAAAAAACCGCAGATCGTCCGGCGATCCGAAGCGCCGGGTGGGTGAAAACAGACCTATAGGCTGATACCCCCAGGATCCGTCAAACGGATACTCGCTGACAGGCATCAACTGGATATGCGTAAATCCCAGCGCCTGCACATAGGGCACCAGTTGCCGTGCCAGCTCCCGGTAGTTGATGAACTCACCGGACTCACCTCTGCGCCAGGAACCGGCATGTATTTCATAAATCAGCAGAGGATCGCGATGCGGCTGAGCAGAACGGCGTTTTTCCAGCCACGGCTGGTCCTGCCAATGGTGCAACGTTGGCCCCGGCACCATGGCCGCAGTGTCGGGCCGCAGTTGCGTTTCCCGCGCGAAGGGGTCTGACTTCAACGGCAGCATTTGTCCCTGCTGATCGATCAGGCAGTACTTGTAGTGCGCGCCAGCCTGTGCCCCGGCTACGAATCCGGCGAACATACCGCTGTCACCCTGGGGTGTCAGCACATCAGTCCCGGTATTCCAGCCATTGAAGTCGCCGGTCACCGACACACTGCGCGCGGATGGAGCCCAGACACAAAACTGTGTTCCGCTGATGCCTTCATGTACTGTTGCATGGGCACCCATAAACCGATAGGCACGTTCGTGCTCACCGCGGGCAAACAGGTACATGTCATCGGGACTGATCCGGATATCAGCGTGCATTGTAACGCTCCGCCAAAATGCCTGCAGCCACGGGCTCCCTGATACCTGCACCCAGCTGCTGCCAGATGGATTCCGGCAACTTCCGACGCCAGTTGGGATACTCGGCGCTGGTACCGGGGATATTTACCGGTAATTCAAGTAGCGCCAGGTCATCCAGTTGTACAGACAGCAGTTGAGATCTGCTGCGCGCCGAACAGCGGATGATGGCAACACACAGTTCCTGGTCAAATTTCTGATGCACACCGTCTCCGAAGCGATTGGCCGGTAGTAGCCACTGCGCCTCCAGCCAGTGACAAACCTGTTCGCGCTCCCCCGCCCGGCCAGCCAGTTGCTCCTGTAGCGCCGACTCGTCAGCAATCAACCCCAACTTGCGACGCAGATGCAGATCACTGCCATTCCACCAGCCTGCCAGCGTAGGCACATCATGATTGGCGACCATAAGCAGCGCACGCTCAGGATAGTGTTCAGGACGCCGGAACTGATAACCGTCAGATTTTTCAAAATAGAACAGTATATTGGAGAACACCCGGCATCTATTCAGATACTGGCGAATTTCCGGCGGCACAACACCCAGATCTTCACCTATCACCAGGCACCGGTTGCGATGACTCTCAAGACACAGCAGCGCGAACAGGTCGCCGACCGGATAATTGACATACGCTCCGCGCCCCTGCTGGTCATCGGCAGGACACCACCACAGGCGCATCAACGCCATGACATGATCCACCCGTAATGCACCGCAGTGAGTCATATTTGTTCTCAGCAGCTCGATAAAGTGCGTATAGGCCTGCCTTGTCATTTGCTGCGGATCCAGTGGCGGCAGTCCCCAGTTCTGACCCTGTGGCGCCAGCGGATCAGGCGGTGCGCCCACACTGGCCCTGATGCAGAAACTCGAAGGATTCATGACAACTTCCGCACCAGACACATCACTGCCAACTGCCAGATCACGGATCAGACCAACCCGCATGCCAAGGGTAACAGCCAGTTGCTGGCAACTGTCCAGCTGCAGGTCAGTCAGCCATTGCAGATAGCAATAAAACTCAGTGTCCCTGGCGCAGGCACCTGCAGATTCGACCGGTTCGGTCACCTGCCAACTGGCAAACTGTTGCAGGGACTCACCCGCCGCATGAAGGTAGCGTTGAAATGCCTGCCAGCGCGAATCATTGGCGGTTCCGCAGATGTTTTTGAAGCAATGGTACATCACCGCAAACACCTGGTACTTGAGTTCAGTGACTGCCGCGTAGTCTACGCTTTCCGTTTGTGCAAGCTGCCTGGCTTTAGTGGTAATTTCCGCTAAACTGCCAACCGGCCATGCCTGCTGGCTCGCCAGAAAATCGGGCTCGCTTTCAATATTCAGGTACACAGGGTTGAGCCGGCGCCGGTCGGATGGGCTGTACGGGCTGCAACTCGCCGGCCGGGCCGCATGCATGGCATGCAGCGGATTCAGGATAAGATAGTCAGCACCCTGCTCTGCAGCAGCCCTCAGCAGGTCGCAGACATCACCCAGATCACCAATGCCCCAGTTGTGCGCCGAACGGACACTGTAAAGTTGAACAGAATATCCCCACAGCCGGTTGCCCGCAGCGGACCAATCCGGTTCATGACATTGCGGCGGCGCTGCTATCAGTGATAGTGCACATACAGGCATTGAACCTTCTGACTCTGCAGCGGCTGAAAAATTCAACCGGGTCAGTTCAAACTGGTGGTAACCATATGGCAGACCATTCAACGGTACGTCCGGCAAGGTCAGCAGGTATTCGCAGAACTGCTCTCCATTGATGCAGACCTGTCGCACTACCGGCAGGCAGTCAGGCGAAAAACTTCCCTGGTATCGGTCACCCTGCTCAGTTGTCAATTTCCATGAAAACGGCACATTGGCATGCGCCTGACGACACTTTAACGAGAGCTCAACACGCTTCGTTTGCTCTCCCTCTGAACGTGACACAGTGACAATGCAGACCGGTGGCAGCAGGCTTGCCCATTCCTCTGAGTAGTTCTGTAAATTGGCAGCCTGCACTTTGCCCGGATCCACCTCCGGCCCCGCGTTACCTTCCTCACTACCGGTGGCAGCAACGTGAATTCCTTTAAGCGCCAGAATGGCCAGACGGTCTGCCAAGGGGATTTCAACCCGCGCGCCGCCATAGTCAATATAACTGTCGGCGATGCCATGGTGGGCAAACAACTGCTGCAGTTCATTGCGGGTTTGTGGTGCCATATAGTTACTGCCCGGGGTTATGTCCATTCAGAGTCCATTCAGATTTGCTGCGTAGATGGCACAGCCCAGTAACCCGGGGTACGGCGCATTCAGCATACCAACCGGCACCGATTCACACCAGACACGAAATTTGGCCTTGTCATTAAATGCGCTCAAAAACACATCATGATCAAACAGGTCACCGAATTTTTGCAGCATGGCACCCGACAGAAAGAACCCCCCGGTGGCGCCCACCGCCAACGCAATATCACCGCATACCGCACCCAGAATGGCGGTAAACAGGCGCGTTGATTCAGACGCAACTGCATCACCTGAGCGGGCCGCTGCAACCACTTCTTCCGCGGTCAGTTCGGCGCTGACCTGACTTCCCCTGATCACTGTCAGGGCGCTGTATATGTTTGCCAGTCCCGGCCCCGACAGCAAATGCTCCACAATCACACGGGGATGCCGTGCCCAAAGCTGTCTGAGTAAATCCATTTGTACGCCATCGAGCGGGGCAAACGCAATATGGCCAGGTTCTGCGTCCAGCACCTCATGCCCGGGAGTGATGCCAGACCCACCAAATCCGGTGCCAGGACCCACAACAAAGCGGACACCGCTCAGCCACTGGCTGACATCGGGCAAGGGTTCAACAGCCGGTTTTGCCGATTGACCTGGCTGCTGCAGCCAGGTCACATCGCTGGATCGCAACCGCGTCAGACACCAGGCCTGTGCCGAAAAATCGTTAATCAGCGTGACAGGCATCGAAAAAAGGTTTTCCAGCGCACTGATCGACAATACCCAGTGGTGATTGGTCATACTTGTGACATCTGACCCTATTGGTGCAGCAACGGAGATACATATCCGCTCAGGCGCCACACGGTCCGCTTCACTCAGCTCACTCAGGTAGGTCTGCAGCGCGTCTTCCGGACGCTCAAAGGACGCACATTTCCAGATCTTGATGTATCGCAGCGTGATATTTTCATCAGCAAGCGCCAGGCGAATATGAGTGCCTCCGATATCAGCGACCAGAAACTGTCGATCCATGGCTGTTTACTCCCTCAGTCGCGCCAGGCTGGTTTGTGCCTGCGCCGTGATCAGCTGCCAGTCTCCTGCATCGACCTGGGCTCGCCCGGCCATCCAGGAACCACCGACACACAACACATTGGGCAAGGCCAGATAGTCCGCCGCATTATTCATGTCAATGCCTCCTGTGGGACAGAAACTGATACCTGGAAAAGGTCCTGCCAGCGCACGCAGCAAGGCGGGGCCACCTGCAGCGGATGCCGGGAAAAATTTGAAACAGTCATAACCCAGCTCCATGCCTCCCAATACTTCTGATGCCGTACTGACGCCTGGCAGAAAGGGCATTCGCATGGACCGTGCCTGTTCAGCCAGCAACCGTGTCAATCCCGGGCTTACCGCAAAATCCGCACCGGCCTCCGCTGCCGCCTCCATGTCTGCCGGCGTATTGACCGTGCCCGCGCCGAGCAGAATGTCCGGAAAACTCAGTTTGATTTCACGCATGGCTGACAGTGCCACCTGGGTTCGTAACGTCACCTCGACCGCCAGCATGCCGCCTGACCGCAGTGCTTCTGTCAAGGCAACGGCCTGCTCCACCGAGTCTACTACCAATACCGGAAGGATCGTGAATTTCCTGAGCTGTTCGGGCAAATACATGTTCGCTGCACTCCTGTCAGTCATGTGGAAAAACGCTGGCACCCAGTCGCGCCGGACTGGCAACTGCGCGAAAGCACGCAAACAGATTACGCCCCATACTGTCGGCAAGGTCGTCGTCCGGTGCAATCGGTCTGACGGGCTCACGCCCCAGAAACTCTGACTCGTCCAGTACCACTGCCAGCGAGCCCTGATCCGTATCCAGAATTAGTCTGTCACCATTACGTAGCCGGGCCAGCGGCCCGCCGTCCAGTGCTTCAGGCGACATGTGGATGGCAGCAGGCACTTTGCCGGATGCGCCGGACATGCGTCCATCGGTTACCAGTGCGACCTGATACCCCTGATCCAGCAGACTCCCCAGACAGGGTGTCAGCTGGTGCAATTCTGGCATACCGTTGGCGCGCGGCCCCTGAAATCTCAGCACTACAATCACATCGTGCTGTAACTCATTCCGCTCAAACGCCTCCACCACCGCCAGCTGTGAATCAAACACCCGACAGGGTGCATCAATGAATCTGTGTGGCCCGGCAACAGCCGAGGTCTTGACGATACCTTCACCCAGATTGCCTGAAATTATCCGCAACCCGCCCTCTGCGGCAAACGGGCGGGAGCAGGGGCGCAATACATCGGGCGACAGGGACGCTGTCACCTGCTCAGTCCACTGTACCCCGCCCTGGCCGTCAAGCTCAGGCGCCCTGATGTAACTATCCAGTCCACTGCCCATCAGGGTAATGACATCCTCGTTCAGCAGACCGGCGCTCCGCAACTCCCGCACCAGATACGTCATGCCTCCTGCATACTGAAACGCATTTACATCCGCCTCGCCATTGGGGTAAACCCGCGCCATCAAGGGTGTTACGCCGGACAAAGCATCCAGATCCTGCCAGGTGAGAATGATACCTGCGGCCCGGGCAATCGCGACCAGATGCAGGGTGTGATTGGTTGAGCCCCCGGTGGCCAGCAGGGCGACAGCCGCATTGACAATCGAAGCCTCGGATACCATATGGCCAAGCGACTGCGACATCTGCTGATTCTCTGCAGCCTGCAGCACGCGCCTTACCGTTTCGCGCGTCAGAGCTTCACGCAGCGGATCGTCCGGATTGACAAAAGAGGCACCAGGTAATTGCACACCCAGCATTTCCACCATCACCTGATTGCTGTTGGCAGTACCATAAAATGTACAGGTACCCGGACTGTGATACGAGGCTGATTCGACTGCCAGCAGTTCATCACGCCCTGCCGTGCCTTGCGCATAGCGCTGTCTGACCAGCGCCTTCTCCTTGTTCGGAACACCCGAAGGCATGGGGCCAGCGGGTATGAATCCGGCGGGCAGACAACCAAACTGCAGGGCACCAATCAGCATACCGGGCACAATCTTGTCACACACGCCAAGGCAAAGAACCGCATCAAACACGTTATGACTCAGGCTCACAGCCGTTGCCATGGCGATCACCTCGCGGCTGAACAGACTCAGCTCCATACCCGGCTGCCCCTGCGTTACGCCGTCACACATGGCCGGCACCCCGCCGGCAACCTGAGCGGTGGCGCCGCACTGGTGCGCCATGTCCTTGATGATATCCGGATAATACTGCAACGGCTGATGCGCGGAGAGCATATCGTTGTATGCGTTGATAATGCCGATATTCGGTGCCTGCATGCCGGCGATAGACTGCTTGTCACTGAGACTGCAGGCGGCATAGGCATGTGCCAGATTCCCGCACGAAAGCGTGCTGCGCGGCGGATAGGCATCCAGTTGCTGCTGCAGGCGCGCCAGGTAGCGATCACGATACGGCCGGCTTCGCTCACGAATGGCATTGGTAACGGCTTCCACTGTGCTGTTAATTGTCGGGGGCATAATAGATCTCGGTCAGCTTGTGTTTGTCATGCAAAAGCGCACGTACTGGCAATTCGTGGACATCCCCCGGCTCCAGTGCGCGCTCAAGTACGGCACGTTTTGCCTCACCGGTAATGTACAGCAGGCGATGTGTGGCAGAGAGCAGAGTAACCAGCGTCAGACTCATGCGTGCATAGGAGGCACCTTGCGGTAGCAACGCGCAGCACACTCGCCGGCTGTCCCGGCGCAGGGCTTCATCCAGCCCTGCTGCGCCCGGAAAAAACGATGCTGTGTGCCCGTCCTCTCCCATCCCCAGAATAACCAGATCCAGTGGCATCACTGTTCTCAGCAATAAATCACTTACCGCATCCTGTGCCAGAAAAGCATCTGCTATGGTTGACTTCATCCCCTGGAATTTTCCGGCCGCAGCCTTGTTAAGCAACAGGGTTTCCCTGACCAGTCTGGCATTCGAATCGGCATGTTGCTCGTCCACCCAGCGCTCATCCACCAGCGAGATGTTCACCCTGCCCCAGGGCAGTTCGCACATTGACAGACGCTGATACAGTTGCCTGGGAGTGCTGCCACCGGAAAGTGCAATGGATACCGTACCACTGGCATAAATGGTCCGCATCAACTGTTCACTGACCTGCTGAGTCAGATCTTCCAGCAGATTTTTGTTACTCGCATACTCGTGCAGACGCCAGACCATGATTACCTAATCCTTCCATTGCCGTGCATCCCTGGCAATCAGCGCAATACTGTCGGTTGGTCCAACCGTCCCGGCAACGTAAGGGACAGATTTCTGTTTAAACGTCTGCCAGGCTTCACGAATGTCATCAACCCATAGCCATGCCGCCTCTACCTGATCCGCGCGCATAAACAGTGTCGAATTGCCGCGCATGACGTCAAACAGCAATCGTTCATAGGCATCCGGTACACGCCGGCCGGTAAACGCGTCCGACAGTGACAGATCCAGCGATACCGTCGCCAGGGGAAACGCTTCATCCAGACCGGGCAGTTTATTCAACAGATATAGGCGTATGCCTTCATCAGGCTGAAGTCGAATCACCAGCCGATTGGCTGAATTCATTCCGGACTGTTCAGGAAAAATGGCATGCGGCAGCGTCTTGAATTGCACCACAATCTCGCAGAATCGTCGTTGCAGCCTTTTTCCGGTGCGAAGATAAAATGGCACACCCGCCCAGCGCCAGTTGTTGATTTTTGCCTTGATGGCAACAAAGGTTTCCGTATCCGAGGTGACACTGGCGTCCGGTTCTTCACGATAGCCGGGGACCGGACCGCCCTCAATGGTGCCGCCCGAGTATTGTCCGCGCACCGTATTTTCGGCCACGTCGCGACCGCGCAACGGGGCCAGGCTACGCAATACTTTCAATTTTTCATCATGTACAGCGCGGGGTTCCAGCGATGCCGGCGGCTCCATGGTCAGCAGGCACAGCAGCTGCAGCAAATGATTCTGCACCATGTCCCGCATGGCACCGGCCTCATCATAAAAGTGCCAGCGTCCGCCGGCCCCAATGGTCTCTGCAGCGGTAATTTGCACATGATCAATGTAATTATTGTTCCACACCGGTTCGAACAGTGCATTGGCGAACCGCAGCGTCAACAGATTCTGTACAGTCTCCTTGCCCAGGTAGTGATCTATCCGATATACCTGATGCTCCTTGAACAGTGAGCAAAGACTGTCATTAATGCGAATAAATGATGCTCGATCGCTGCCCAGCGGCTTTTCGATCACCAGGCGAGTATTGTCGCGCACCAGGCCCACAGCCCACAATGTCTGACACACCGGCGCAAAAATATCAGGCGGTGTCGCCAGATAAATAATCAGGTCACGCTGGCGATTGTGCAGCACCTTGCGGCTCAACACCGCCACTTCACCCTCGTTGACGGCATCCATGGCAAAATAGAGCAGGCGGCTGACAAAGCGCTTCCAGGCCGGATCTGTCATAGTGACTTCACCCGGACTGACGTTCAGTGATTCGCGTACCTTGTCACAAAACGCCTGCTGACTGATGTCGGTGCGGGCCACACAAATGATTCGCAGACAGTCCGGCAGACAGTTATCCTTGTCCAGGTGATAAAGCGCCGGATACAGCTTTCTGTATGCCAGATCCCCATCACCGCCGACAATCAAAAAGTCGCAAATCATAACCACCTCCGAAGCGGGTTTGACAGCCCACTGCAAACCTCACATCGGTACAAGCAACTCTTGCGCCAGAATTAATCCCAGAGGCTGCGCTTCTTTAGCTCGATATTCATTTTCTGACCACTTGCCTGTTCAACATGAATGGTAAACGTGTCACCAGCCAGCGTATAACCCAATGACTTCATCCCACCTTCCGTGATGGCATTAAAATGCACGTGATTATCCATGATCATGGCCAACTCCATCGTGACAGGAGTTGCCGTGCGGGGTTTAAAACCGGCATCAAATTGCTGCACATTCAGCACCAGCGAACCGTCCACCTCTTCAATTGTGATCATTTCAAACATACTGGTTGCGCCATTGCCGGTCATGCGTACCATTGCTGCGATGGAGCCGCCTTCCGGGGCTATCCAGTTTTCTTCCAGGGTATTGGGCCCCAGGTTACCGGCGTAGTTTCCGGTCATCCATGCCAGCTGATCAATGGTGGCAGCAGGGCCGGCCGCAAAACTCAGGTTAGCGGCAAATCCCAGCAGACCCGCTGCGACTACAGATTTAATTGTTGTCATGCGCATTGTTAACTCCAATCCTGTGTTATTGAAAGAGCGATTATTGTTGGGGTGGCAGGGAGCCTCTTAGGCAGGACTTTGCACCACCTCCAGATTAGCACCATCAAGGGTCGGTTTGACAGCCGGTCAGGAATTAATGCCATAATCATGGGCTATAATCAGGCCACAGAGTCATTCGCATACGCCGCCACCCAGCGGGACAAAAACAGGAACGGGGAACAAACATGAAATACCGGTATATCGGCAAAAGCGGTCTGCGAGTCAGTCCGATCTGTATGGGCACCATGAGTTTCGGCAGCTGGAGCGACGAAAAAGAGTCGTTTCGCATACTGGACAAGGCTTACGAGCGAGGTATCAATTTCTATGACACCGCCGAGGTGTACCCCGTGCCACCCCGTAAAGAGACGGTAGGTGTCACCGAAACCATCTTTGGCAAATGGATCAAAACCCGCGACCGTGACTCCCTGATCATCGCCACCAAAGTGGCTGGCGCCGCGTCGGGCTGGTTTGTGCCGCCGGTGCGGGCCGGCATGACATCCATCGACCGCCACCATATCGAACGTGCCGTCGAGGGCAGCCTGCAACGCCTGGGGCTGGACTATATTGACCTGTATCAGGTGCACTGGCCAGATCTGGTGGTGCCCATCGAAGAGTCCATGGACGCGCTGGATCGTCTGGTTGAATCCGGCAAGGTCAGATACCTGGGCACCTCCAATGAAAATGCCTACGGTCTGACCAAAGCCAACACGGTGGCAGACTATGAAGGGTATGCGCGCTTCCAGTCCATCCAGAACAATTTCTCCCTGCTGAATCGTCGCTTTCTGGACGAACTGGCCAATGTCTGCCGTCAGGAGAATGTTTCGCTGCTGCCCTACTCACCCATTGGCGGGGGCATGCTGAGCGGAAAATACAATCAGGACCAGATCCCCAAAAACAGTCGCTTCGGCGAGTATCTGCAACTGGAAAATCCCAGACAGCGTGCCATGGCGGATCGTTTCCTCAACCCCGGCACCATCGCCTCAACAGCACGTTATATCGAGATTGCGCGTGACGCGGGCATGACCCCGACCACGCTGGCAACGGCGTGGAGCATGAACTTTGATTTTGTGGCATCCACTATCATCGGGGCACGTACAGCAGATCAGCTGGACGACTCGCTGGCAGCCATGGACGTTACATTGAGCGCCGAGGTGCTTGCCCAGTGCGATGCGGTACACAAGGACATACCCTACCCAATGGGCTGAGAGTACTGAATAAAATCACCGGCATTCAGTTTCATGTCGGCCGGGTTCAGGGTATGATTCCGGCTTGTTTAAAATGACCCGGATTATCATGCTGATCAAGTTATACCGGAATATCAGACGAAATATTCGTGAGGATGGACTGATTGTTAACAGTTCCGGATTTCTGGTAAATGCCATGGTCGGCAGAATTGACTTCACCCGCCCGCTGCGGATTCTGGAGATTGGCAGCGGTCGCGGAGCATTCACCCGTGAGCTTATCGGTCGCATGTCGACCGAGTCGGAACTGGATATCTGCGAAATCAAGGCTGAGTATAATGCCTGGGTAGAAAAACTGATTGCTGCCCATCCTGACAAGCAGGTCAGGTTGCACAACTGCTGTGTAACACAACTGCTGACCCGACCAGGGTACTACGATGTGATACTGTCGTCCTTGCCCCTCAAGAATTTTGAAGACGTAGCCAGCAAACATGCATTTCTGTACCAGATCATCAACGCCATGCAGTTCGGATTGAAAGAAGGTGGTGTGTATCTGCAATACCAGTACTTCAAGAGCAACCAGTCGGACATAGAAACCGTATTCGGCAAAGCAATGGACGACGTCAGCTTTGTTCCTCTGAATATTCTGCCTGCGTTTGTATACCAGATGTCCAAACCCGTTGGACTGGGGGCCAGCAGTAGCACGGAATGAAAAAGGAAAAACTCGAGCACCTCAATTTTTTTGGCCTCTATACCTGGCTGGCACTGGTGTCGGTATGCCTGTTCCTGTACTTCTTCAGACCTGACCTGTTCGCGCCGCAAAACATTCAGCGCTTTTTCAGCGACAACCTGATCAGTGGGCTGTTTGTCTACTTTATTATCTCCACATTGCGTGGTTTCACACTTATCCCGTCAACCCCGATCGTTCTGGCCGGCGTCCTGGTGTTTCCGCCGCTGCCGCTGTGGCTGGTCAATCAGATGGCCGTTTATACGTCTTCGGCGATTGTCTATTTCATGGCTCGCCAGTTTCGCTTTGACCACTACTTTCACGATCACTATCCCACGCAGGTCGCCCGGCTGACCGCACTGCTCAAAAAAAGTGAACTGGCTGTTATTGCAGCCTGGGGGTTCATGCCAGTGGTGCCCAGTGACATGATTGTCTACGTCTGCAGCGTGCTCCGGATCAGCGTGTGGAAAACTCTGCTGGGCGTATCCATCGGTGAAGGTGTCATCTGCGCCATCTACATTTTTGGTGGCGCATTCAGCCTGAATGCACTGCTGCAATATCTGCAATAACCAGCGATCAGTCCTTGAAATAGACCATCTGGTGGGTTGTCGCCAGCAACTGTCCCTGCGCGGACCAAAGCTCGGCGCTCTGGTCAAAATAGCCATCCCGGTAGACCTGCGCTCTTGCTACACCCAGTACGTGATCAGTTCCGATTTCCTTCAGCATCTGACTGTCAGCATGAAAATAGGACGTCATGGTCACCGTGCCAATTGGCGACCAGCGTTGCCGGCGAATCATGATGCGCGGAAAAAAAACATCACACAGAGACGCCAGCGCCGGAAAATCCAGTGGCCTGGGAGGCTGGTCACGAACCCACAGGCTGGAGTGACCGTCTGTCTGCTCCTCGCCGGACAGCTCCGAGGGTATGACTCCCTCAAAATACCGCAGGTCATAACAGTGAGTAAAAGGTGGACGCTTCGCCCACTGCATGGGCTGAACTGACTCAGGTGTCGGCGCGTGCGCCGGAAACACAGCATCCGTGCCGGACCAGGTTTTTCGCCGCACAGCAAATACGGCTGTTGCCATCGCCACCATCTGCCCGTTCTGCGAAAGCTGCATCAGCCAGTGTTGAGTGGAACGGTTGGTGCGCACGGCAGAGGCTTCCACCGTGATTTCGCCATCGCTGACCGGCGCCGCAAAATGTACAGTCTGCGCTATCGGTTCACCCAGGCGATCGGGATGTTGCAGCGCCGCATTCAGCAATAGTGCTGCGGTCACACCACCAAATGGTCCAACCGCATTGGCATAGTCGGGGCTGGTAGCCGCCTGATAACAGCCCGGGCTGATTTCTGAAAGTTCAATTGCCTTGTCCAGCGGATGCATATACAACTCCGGTATATCAGATATTTGGGTAATTATTGCCGCACTACATCAGGGTTTTGGACCAACCCTCAGCGGCCAGCTGCTGAATTTGTGCAATCGCAGCGCGATCCATTTGCTGATAGGCGGACTTCAGGTACTCATCAGCCTGAATACCGCCCTGGTCAGCGATAGAGTCACGGCGATAGCTGAACCGGACACACAGAACGCCGGAAGCAGTCTCTTCAATTCTTGTCAGGCTCTCTGCATGCATTGGCTGGTATCGACCATCGATGAGCGTGCGTACTTCCTCGCAGGGAATCAACCGGACTTCATCGCGCAGTTCCAGCTCACCAACCTGTATATAACGAATAAACTGCTGTTCACTGATATGTTCGACCCGGCAGCACAGTGCCGGATTGAAGTGGTCAGGACGCCGTGCCCGGTATACCAGACCAGCCCACAATTCATCACGGTTCAGTGAGGACACTTCTATCAGATGCTCAAAATCCAGCAAATTATCTGCTCCCGTCCCGATGAATAGACTGACAGTCTGCCAGGCAGCCTGCTGACAAAGGGAACAAGTTTAACCGCCATCAGCGCCCTCTGTACACTTTCTGATAAATTGCCTCGGTAGCCAGCAAGGCAACCACTGGGCTATTATCCGGCTATCCGAAACAAATGAGAGTTATAGCTGTATGTCAATCTGGAGCCGAAAACCTGACCTTGAAAACATCACTGCCGCCGCAGCCAACACTGCGTCAAGTACCCTGGGCATCGAGTTTCTGGAAATCGGCGATGATTATCTGACCGGCCGGATGCCGGTTGACGCACGAACTGTGCAACCTCATAAAATACTGCACGGTGGTGCCTCTGTTGTTCTTGCAGAGACGCTGGGTAGTGTGGCGGCCAATTATTGTGTGCGAGAGGCGAACCGTGTCGCTGTAGGTCTGGAGATCAACGCGAACCATCTACGCCCCGTGAGCAGCGGCTGGGTCATCGGTACGGCTCGCCCCATTCACATCGGCGCCACTACCCAGGTCTGGGACATTCGCATAAAAACCGAGGACGGCAAGGCGGTCTGCGTCTCCCGGCTGACAATGGCGGTGATCGACGCGCGCCCCCAACGCTGATTTACAGACACACAAGTCGATTGAATCCAGCGGCATGGTCGGTTATTGTTGCGTGAAACAAGTCGACCAACAACCAAACAGGAACGCTTCATGGAAGCTATCGTTACCGCTATCAACAACGTCATCTGGAGTCCGGCTCTGGTCGTTTTGTGCCTCGGCGCAGGTCTGTTCTACTCAATCCTGACGCGGTTTGCCCAGGTACGTCATTTCAAGGAGATGTGGCGCCTGTTGTTTCGCGGCAACGAATCGCCCGAAGGAATTTCCTCATTTCAGGCACTGGCGGTATCACTGTCAGGCCGGGTCGGCGTCGGCAATATCGCCGGCGTGGCAGCCGCCATCGGTTTTGGTGGCCCGGGTGCGGTGTTCTGGATGTGGGTCGTGGCATTTCTGGGTGCCAGTACGGCCTACGCTGAATCCACGCTGGGTCAGCTCTACAAGGTAGAGGAAGATGGCCAGTATCGCGGCGGCCCGGCCTACTATTTCGAACGCTGCCTTGGAATGCGCTGGCTGGCGGTTCTGTTTGCCCTGTCCGCCATCATTGCCTGCGGTGTGTTTTTACCCGGTGTTCAGGCCAACGCCGTGGGCAACGCCGTCACTCAGGTGTTTGGTGAAGGCAACCTGGTTGTCACTCAGTTTGGCGAAGTAGGCACCAACAAACTGGTTGCGCTGGCCGTTATCCTGATGATACTGGCCTTCATCATCTTTGGCGGCATTAAACGTATCGCGCATTTCACCCAGATCGTTGTACCGTTTATGGCGCTCGGTTACATCATCATGGCGCTGATTATTGTTTTCATCAATTATTCGCAGATCCCCTCCGTTTTTGGCCTGATTTTGAGTGACGCATTTACCGCTCAGGCTGGGTTCGGCGCGGCAATCGGCTGGGGCGTAAGACGGGGCATCTACTCCAATGAGGCAGGTCAGGGAACCGGCCCTCACGCAGCGGCTGCAGCCGAGGTCGAGCATCCAGCGCAACAGGGTCTGGTGCAGGCATTCTCGGTGTACGTTGACACCCTGTTTGTCTGTTCCGCAACTGCGTTCATGATTCTGATCACGCAGCAGTACAATGTACAGGGGGCACTGGAGGAAGGTCAGTTTATTGTGCAGAACGTTGATGCCCAGACAGTGATCGCCTCCGCCGCGTTTACCCAGATGGCGCTGTTCAGCGTATTCGGAAACTTTGGTCAGGCATTTGTCGGTGTATCACTGTTTTTCTTTGCGTTTACAACCATTCTGGCCTACTACTACATTGCGGAAACCAATGCAGCGTACCTGAACAGATACTTCAAGGCACATATCCCGCTGGTCGGCGTAAAGCTGGTTATCATGATGATGGTGAGTTATGGCATGGTCAACAGCGCCGGTTATATCTGGACCATTGGTGACATTGGTGTCGGATTGATGGCCTGGATCAACATTGTAGGTATCCTGGTGATATTTTTTATGTCAAAGCCGGCGATACTGTGTCTGCAGGATTATGAAGCCCAGCAAAAAGCCGGTGGCCCGATTCATTTTGATCCGGTCAAACTGGGCATCAAAAATGCTACCTTCTGGGAACAGCGCAGGGCCAAAGAAGTGGCCCAGGCCGAGGAGCAGGCGAACGGCGAAACCCGTCACTGAGTGACGGGTCAGCCCAGATAACTCTTGAAGCCGTTCAGCAACATCTGTACGGCTACCGAGATCAGTATCATGCCCATCAACCGCTCAATGGCTTTCAGGCCGCGTGAACCGAGCACATTGTAGAGTTGCTGCGAGAGCAGCAATATCGCCGCTGTCACCAGCCACGCGCCACCCATCGCTATCAGCCAGTCAACACTTCTTTCGGGACCCGACTCAGCCAGCAGCACCAGTGTGGCAAGCACTGATGGTCCGGCTATCAGCGGCACGGCCAGTGGCACGATCAAAGGCTCGCCATCGTTTTCGTCTTCGCCCATCACCCCGCCGCGCGAAGGGAAAATCATGCGGATGGCGATGATCATCAGGACCAGACCACCGCCGATGGATATGGCTTCGCGTGACAGGCCCAGCAGATGCAGAATACCGGGCCCGATAAACAGGAAAACCAGCATCAGACCAAGGGCAATCAGTAATTCCCGGATAAGGATACGCCGACGGCGCTCGGGCGCCACGCGAGCGAGAATACTGAGGAATATGGGAATATTCCCCAGCGGGTCCATAATCAGGAACAGCGTTACTGCGGCAGCGAAGGTTTCCATGACACGTTATCCGTAAATAGCAGGTCGCCATATTACGATATTTCCCTGCGTTTAACTATGACAGGGTGCTGGCCCGATCCGCGTTATGACTCAAAAACCAACCTGTTGGTTTATAATTGCCTGCCCGTCAACATCCCTGATCTGCACGTTGACCTGCGGCTTTTCGCCACGCCAGTCGATTGTCAGCAATCCAAAATTGGCCTGGGCAAATGCCTCGCCTACACGATGGCGATTCGGGCTGATGGCATACCACTCTTCGGTGAGACCGGAAGATGTCACGTCTACCAGCGGCCATGGTAATCCGACGTCATCAATCCGGCTGACTTCCGACCAGTGAGTGTCGCCGGAAATGATCATTGTCGGCACCTGTGGCGCAGACTGCAGAGCCTCGAAAAACCGCTGCCGATCTGCCGGAAAATTGGCCCAGCTCTCCCAGCCGGTAAAGTCAGCCAGCAACTGAATGCTCGATCCGATGATGCGCAGATCTGCAGGCTCCTGCAATTGCTGCTCAAACCACGCCCACTGCGTCTGCCCGAGCATGCTGGCCCCGGCGGCCAGTGATACTTCGTACGGTCCCATATCGGCAGCCGTGCGGGCGGCCGCCTGCGCTGAATCACTGACGCTGACCAGCGAGGTCCGGTTCCATCTGAGGTCCAGAAGAATCAACTGGACTCGCTGACCGGTTTCTCCAAATGTATAAGAGGTGTAGATACCGTCATCCCGGGTGCGGCGCTCCGAATCCGCAGGCTCCTCCCAGAAGTCCAGCATGATCTGCCGTGATACCTCTTTGGACACATACTCAAGACCAGCGTCGTTTTGCCCATAATCATGGTCATCCCAGATGGCGACAACCTTCGCCTGTTCGCGCAAACGCTGAAATCCATCCACCTGGCCCAACTGGTCATATCTGGACTGCAATACAGCGGGATCGTCACTGTCTCCGTAGATATTGTCACCCAGAAATACAAATACATCCGGATTGGCTGCCAGCACCTGCCCCCAGATGGGTTGCGGCCGGTCCTGATGGACGCAGGAGCCAAAAGCAATATGCGTCACTGGCTGTGCGTTGGCATAACCAGCAAGGCATGTCATGGCCAGACAACTTATTATCAGTCGATTGATAAAACGACAAACCGTAATTCTCATGGCAGGAACTCCGTCATTGGCTGGCCCATGGCCGGGTTGTAGTCCTGAAAATTTTCACCAAGCAACTGCAGCAACGTCGCAGCAATCCGATCGGCTGTCAGACACTCTGCCGTATTCAGCAGGCCGTTTTTTGGGACATCAGCCCCCATTGCTGCCATCCAGACAGCATCGGAACCCACTATCCCGTCACTGTAGGCCGCCAGGCTGGTCATGTACTGACCAACTGCCCGCTGACTGGCATGGTGCTGCCAGGTTTCCAGCGGTTGTTCACCCCGACCATGGTCTACCGTCACAAAGAGCGCTGTCGTGCCCCTGTACTGTTCCAGTGACTGCAATGTAGTCCAGACCTCTTCAATAAACCGGTCCACTCTTCGTGCAGCAAACACATACTCGTCATACTTGCCATCGTGAGCAAAATCATCCGGTTCACCGTACGCTATGTGCAGCACACGGGGACTCATTTCGCGCAGATAGGATAGCGCGTAATGATGTGTAAATGCATCATGGCGCACAGTCGTCCAGTGTGGCGATATGTCCTGCTGCAGTGTATTGAGCGTTACCTCAAAGGCGTTCAGAGGTTGCGGCGCAACGCCCACATTTACTGGTATCCTGCTGCGCTCCACATTGTAAATGGCGGGAAATACATCCCAGGAAGCAAACGCTGCAGTACGACCCTGATACAGCGGATGAGCGTTCAACAGCTCCAGAAATGTTTTCTCCGGATTCGGCACTGCAGCATTTGAATCTATGGAGTCATTGATCACGCCGCTGAGTATTTCGTTGTAACCGGGGTAGGAAAAATTCCAGTCATTGGTCAGGCGCGCGCATGAACCGGCATCACGATTGCCCACTACAGTGCCTTCCCGTATGAATCTGTCATACACAAACGGCATAACCAGACCCGCTCGCTCAGCTGCGGGCTCGCGCCAGAAACTGGCCATCAACTCCTCACTGCGTGCAGCGTAATCGGGGTGCTCTGCCAACTCACGATCAAGCCCGCGAAAGAACTCCTGCCAGCGTACGCCGTCAATAGTGATCAACACCACATTCTCTGCCGCCGTCACGTTGGCGGCAACCATAAAATTCAACAATAGTATTGCAATCAATGCCTTCATGTTTGTCTCCGTCCGGCAATTCCAAGAAAAAAGCCCGCAGTTTTTGGACTGCGGGCTTTGTTATCCGTACATCTTGACTACGATCTTCAGAAATCTACAGTCAATGTTGCAGTTGCTGTTCTCGGAGGTGCGATCCAGCCACCCCAACCACCAGCCACACCGCCAATGTAAGACTTGTCGGTCAGATTGGTCACATTCAGACGCAGGTTTGCGGAGTTCACTCCCTGCAGGTACTGGTCGAGATCAAGACCCACATACAGATCAGCCACGCCGTAACCATCCAGACGTGTTGTATTGGTGGCATTCAACCATCGCTCTCCCACGTCCTTGTAGGTCAGACCGGCAAAGTAATTGTCCCGGCGCCAGTCTGCTGAAAGAACAAACATATCCTCAGCCGAGCCAAAAACGGTATTCCCGGGAAATACACCAAGCAGGGTATTCGCGGCCGGGTCAGGCGTTCCAAGATAGGTAGAGTCATTCATGGTATAGGAGAAGTACAGGCTCAATGAATCCGATACATTGGCCTGGACTGCGGCTTCAATACCGGATGACTCGATACCGCCAACGTTGACGTAGGCACCATCACTTTCACCAAGGTAGTCGATACCGGTGGTCGAACCTTCCGGCACATAGGTGATCCGGTTATTGAACTCGATATCGTAGTAGGTCAGACTGGCGTTCATCATGCCATCGCTGTAACGCAGACCCAGGTCCATGCTGTCCGCCGTTTCCGCCTCAACGCTATCCAGCGCTGTCTGGTTGGCCTCCAGCACGCCGTCCTTGATTGATGAGAAGCTTTCCGAATACCCGGCAAAAACTTCAAGACCTTCCATTGGCAGGTCATACACCAGACCACCACTGAACAACACATCAGAGTCTGAATTTACAGACGCAGTTTTCAGACCACCCTGATGCTCATCCAGCCGGTCTATATCCACCAGGTACTGTTTGGCTCCGAGACGGGCAGTCAGTGGCCCCATCATGATGGTGTCTTCCAGATACCAGGTCATGGTTTCCTGCGGGAAACTGCGATTGTACTGTGTCCAGTACGGTACCCGATTAAAATTATAGCTGGTGCGCGAATCAATCACCTTCAGCCAGTCACGAGACTCGTTGCGGTCATTGTCCTCATACCAGAATCCGCCACGCAACTCATTGGTATAACCAGTCGCTTCGGTTTTCCACATAAAGTCAGCTACAAAACCGGTTCGCTGCTTGTCATATACTGTGTGGCGGTATGAGCCAACAGGGATCGCGCCGGCAGGGAAACAGGCTGCGTCATACTGCGGGCCAGCACCGCCGTATGGGAATGTGAGCGAGCTTTCGCAACCAGCTATTGGCTGCAGTGCCCGGCCTTCTGAATCTACAAAGGTAATGATACCCAGCGGCGAACCACCCAGAACAGTATTACCGGTATTCAGTTCTGAATTCGGGTTGCCTGCTCCGTCGTCACGAACATTGGCAATGTAAGGTGGCAGCCAGTCGCCGCGTCCACTGTTATCATGATGATAAACAGAGGTGCTGAAACTGAAATCCGGAGAAATTGTAAAGTCGGCACGCAGGTACGCCAGCAGATTCTCCCTCAGTGTTGACCAGCCGCGTCGATACAACTGATCCACATGCGGCACACCCGTCCAGTCACCTGTCAGTCTGTCCCAGGTAGGATCTTCCAGAAACTCTTGCGGCGTGATGCGCTGATAGTTGTCTTCGTGAGCATCGTCGTAGGATACATAACCCGTCAGTTCAAAAGCATCATAGTAACCCTTGAGCTTGGCTGCAAAATGATCGCGATTGGACTCACCGGACGCATCTATCCATGACTTGATATCCGAGCTGGACATGCTGATCCAGGCATAGGTATTGTCCATGATCTCGCCGGTGTTGTAGCGTACAAACAGTTTGCGGGCATCGTTGTCGCCGATCGTCGTGGAGGCAGTCAGTCCGGACTCCTCAGTCGGATCAAGGGTGCGAAAATTCATACTGCCACCCAGTGCCTCATGCGACCAGGCAGCGATGTCTGAGGTACCCTGAATAACATCAACAGCAAACAGGTTTTCGGTGTCAATAAAACGGTTGGCTTTTGCGCCGCCGCCATAGTTGGAGTTGCCATTTGGAATGCCGTCTACCGTCATTCCCAGTTGCTGTGCGTCAAGACTGACCTGAAATCCGCGAATGCTGACTGTTGTGGACCAGTCGTCACCACCAAAGGCATCGCCTTCGTTTACAAGTACACCCGGCACATAGTCAATGGCACCCAGTACACTGGATGCTGCTGACAGCTGGTTTTTCATCTCTTCGGTCACGGAACTGCTGGCAAACGTGCGCGCCTGACTGATGACCAGCATTTCTTCAATTGCCGGCGCTGTATTCTGTGCCAGTATCAAACCGGAGCCTGACATTGCCAGACCACTGATGACCGACTTGACTGCGATTGAAATGAGTTTCTTGTTCAATGTATTTTCCCCAAAGATAAAGTATGGTCGAAGCACTTTAGTCAAGGGTTGCGACAGTAACGAGACGGATTGATGGCAATTTATTGGCAAATTGATGACAGTCGCCCCAATCAAAAACTGTAATAATTTCCCACAGAGCAACAAACCCTGTTACCATATTCCACCTGGAACTTATCAGCACCATGATCACACGGAACAGGCAGGATTTCCTTTGTTACCACCTCTGGTCGTAGATCTTGACGGAACACTGATTCATACCGACATGCTGCATGAATCGGCCATCAACGTTTTCCGTGAGAAACCGTGGGCAGCCTTGCGTATTCCTGTATGGCTGGCAAAAGGCAAAGCTGTGGTCAAGGAGCAGTTGGCGCACCGCAGTCAGTTCAATCCTGTCACCCTCCCCTATAACAAAGAGCTTCTGGCCTGGCTCCGCGAGCAGAAACAAGCGGGACGGCGTCTGATCCTGTGTACCGCCTCGGATCAGCGCTTTGCTGTCGCCATCGCCCGGCACCTTGATATTTTTGAGGAAGTCCTGGCCAGTGACGGCCAGACCAATCTGTCCGGTGCCGAGAAGGCTGACGCGCTTACGCGCCGCTTTGGGGATCAGGGTTTTGACTATGCCGGCAACTCAGTCAAGGACTTGCCCGTATGGGCGCAGGCACGACGGGCTGTGGTGGTCAACGCGCCTCCCCCCCTGATTGAGCAGGCCAGACAATGTTGTGACGTTGAACAGGTATTTGCGCCGCCGCCCACAAATGCACTCAGTTGGCTTAAAGTCGTACGCGCCCATCAATGGCTCAAGAATCTGCTGTTGTTCATACCCATTCTTGCCGCCCACGATCTGGGTGATACCACTGCGCTCTGGTCCTTGCTGCTGGCGTTCTGGGCATTCAACTTTTGCGCATCTTCCGTCTACATTACCAACGACCTGCTGGATCTGGAAAGTGACCGTCTGCATCCACGCAAGCAGTTGCGCCCCTTCGCCTCCGGCACGGTGGCAGCCTGGCGAGGTGTCATCCTGATCCCGTTTCTGCTGCTTGCAGCCGTATTACTGGGCATGCAGGTTGGCGCGGAGTTCATGATCTGGCTGGGTGTCTATTTTGTGCTGACCTGTGCCTACTCCTTTGGTCTGAAACGGCTCATCCTTGTCGACTGCCTGACGCTGGCCATGCTCTATACTCTCCGCATCGTGGCTGGCGCTGCAGCAGCGGGAACCGAGCTGACGTTCTGGTTGCTGGCAGAATCAATTTTTCTGTTTCTCTCGCTGGCTTTTGTCAAACGTTATGCAGAACTTCGCCTGCAGTCCGACAGCGGGGCAGAAAAAGCTCACGGTCGGGGATACCTGGTCAGTGATGCACCGCTGATTCAGACACTTGGTATCACGTCCGGCTTTATCGCCGTCCTGGTACTCGCGCTGTATCTGAACAGTGAGGCGGTAATCAACCTGTATCCCAATGCCGAGATTGTCTGGGCGACCATTCCATTTATGCTGTTCTGGGTCAGCTGGATGTGGATGCAGGCCAACCGGGGTCACATGCATGACGACCCGCTGGTGTTTGCCGTAAAGGACAGGGCGAGCCTGCTGGCCGGCACCGGTTTTGCGTTGGCGCTGCTGCTGGCATCAATGGAACTGCCATGGTGAAGCTCAGTTCATGGGGCCGGCTCAGCCATAATCAGCACACACTTGTTGAGCTGGGTGATCGCAGCGGTGCTTCAACGCGGATCGCCGGCAACCAGCCCGGTATCTGTTTTGGCATGGGACGCAGCTATGGCGATGTCTGCCTTAACAGCAATGGCGTCAGCTGGCAGACCCGCGGTATGGATCGACTGATCAGTTTTGATGAGACCGGCGGGTTGCTGCATTGCGAGGCTGGCGCGCTGCTGAAAGACATTCAGCGGTTGCTGGTGCCACGCGGATGGATGCTGCCAGTAACACCCGGCACGCAGTTGATTACCGTAGGCGGCGCCATCGCCAATGATGTGCATGGCAAAAACCACCATGGCCACGGGACCTTTGGCAACCATGTGGTCTCGGTGACGCTGCAGCGCACCAGCGGGGAACTGGTTATATGCAACACCACAGACCTGAATAACGAATTGCTGAAGGCGACGATTGGCGGCCTGGGACTGACCGGTGTCATCCTGGATGCGAAGATACAACTGCGGCGAATCAACAACGCCTGGCTGGATACTGAAACCATACCCTACCGGTCATTGCACGAGTTCTTTGAGCTTTCTGACCATTCGGAAAGTGACTGGGAACATACGGTTTCGTGGATTGATTGTCTGTCCGGACAGCGGCCACGTGGCATATTTCTTCGTGCCAATCACGCCAGCAAGGTCCCCCCTGACGCGCGGCCGCCTAAAACAGGCCGCCTGACCGTGCCGTTGACACCGCCGTTGTCGCTGGTCAACCGGCTGAGCCTGAAACCTTTTAATGCAGCCTATTACGCACTCAATGCCCGCAAGGCGGGGCCAGGTCACGCTCATTATGAATCATTTTTTTACCCATTGGACTCCCTGCAGCACTGGAACCGCATGTATGGGCCTCGCGGCTTCTATCAGTATCAATGCGTGGTTCCCCCGGCTGACTGTCAGGATGCTGTTCAGGCCATGCTGCAGGAAATCAGCCGCAGCGGTGAAGGCTCGTTTCTTGCCGTGTTAAAAACGTTTGCAGAACGACAGGCGCCCGGCATGCTCAGTTTTCCGATGGCCGGCGCCACGCTGGCACTTGATTTTCCGAACAACAGGCAACGGACAATTACGCTTATGGATCGACTCGACAGGATAGTCAGCGAAGCCGGCGGGCGTCTTTATCCGGCGAAAGACGCCCGCATGCCTGCCACCATGTTCGAACAGGGTTATCCTCGCCTGGGCGAATTTCTCAAACACCGTGATCCCGGCATCAGCTCGGACATGTCGCGCCGGTTAATGGGTTCATGAGGAGGCAACAGTCTTGAGTAAATCTGATCAGAGCAACGGCAAACATGTTGCCATCATCGGCGCCAGTTCAGCCATCGCGGAACAGTGCGCGCGCATCTGGGCGCAGGACGGCGCGTCAACGTTTCATCTTGTTGGTCGCGACATCGGGAAACTGCAGGCAATTGCCGACGACCTTAAGGTCCGCAACCCGGCCGCGACAGTGCACTGCCTGCAAGGGGAATTTCACGATGGCACGGCGATCGAAGCAATGGTTCAGTCGATAGTCGAACAACGCGTTCCGGACATCGTTCTGATTGCGCATGGCAACCTCCCCGACCAGCCGGCGTGCCAGGCGTCACTGAACACCACCCGCGATGCACTGCTGGTTAATGGTATTTCCCCCGTTCTGTTCGCAGAGGCATTTGTTCGACACATGGAACCGGCCAACCGGGGCACACTGGCCCTGATCGGTTCAGTTGCCGGAGATCGCGGCCGCAAGTCAAATTACGTCTACGGTGCCGCAAAAGGGCTGGTGACCCGTTATGCACAGGGGCTGCAGCACCGTCTGGCGGGCAGTAACGTCAACGTCGTTTTAATCAAACCCGGCCCGACCGACACACCCATGACCGCACATCTGAAAAAAGACGGCGCAAAACTGGCTGATGTGACCGATGTTGCCACCAGCATTGTAAAAGGCATCAACAAACAGCAACCGGTGGTTTATGTACCGGGCAAATGGGCGGTGATCATGATGATCATTCGCCACCTTCCCCGATTTGTCTTTAACAAAATGGATATTTGACTGATGCTGAAGGAACTGACTCAACAATTATCGGGAAATCGCTGGATCATGGCTGCCGTGCTGTTTGCCTCTGTGGTAACCGGTATGGCCATCGCCGGTTCAATTAACGCCTTTTCACCTGTCCCATACTGGGACATGTGGGGTGGCACACTGGGCTTCTATATTGCCCATGGCGATGGTCACCCGGGCATCTGGTGGTCCCAGCACAATGAACACCGTATTGTCCTGTCGCGAGTCCTGTTCTGGCTTGACTACGAATTTTTTGGCGGTATCGGTCTTTTTCTGATGATCATGAATTATGTGATTATCGCGCTGGCGGTATTGACGTTCTACTTTTTTGCCCGACAGTACCTTGCTACTGATTCCGCTTTAACTGCGCGGCAAACCAACACCCACAAAACCAGCCTGATTTTCACTGCGCTCATAACTGCATGGCTATACCAGTGGATGCAGGAGGAAAATCTGATCTGGGCTTTTCAGAGTCAGTTTTTCCTTGCTCAATTAATGCCGCTGATTGCGCTTTACCTGTTGAGTAGTGCTGCCGGCAATGACCGGGCATCCAATATACGCTTTGCCGCCGCCTGTCTGACCGGCGTGGCCTGCGCCGGCACCATGGCCAACGGCATAATCGCGCTGCCCTTGCTGACCGTCTATGCCCTGGTGACGCGTCACAGCATGCTGCGAATTCTGGTGCTTGCCACAGTGTCAGCGCTGGTGCTTTTCAGTTATTTTAATAACTATGTTTCCCCGGGTTATCACGGCTCCATTAGCCAGGCATTGCTGGAGCAACCCTTAGAACTTGCTCTCTACGTATTGCTTTATCTCGGATCTCCGTTTTTTGTATTGGCGGGTAAAGGACCTGTTGGCCTGACAATTGCGCCGATTGCCACCGGCATCATGGCATTGATGACCATAACAGCGTTGCTGCAGGGGTTAAAAAATGCCCGCCAGAATGCACTGGCGCTGGCACTGATTTTTTACATCATTTACCTGGCTGGAACCGCACTTGGCACAGGTGGAGGGCGACTTACGTTTGGTGTATATCAGGCTGTCTCAGAGCGGTATACCACCCCTGCACTGATGGCCTGGGCCGCACTGTTCCTGTTGTATCTGCCGTCAGTTCTGAACCTTAAAAACTTGTATCGGAATATCGCGGGCGTGCTGGTTCTGATTGTTCTGCTGCTGATTGTCTGGCGCCAGACGGCGGCTCTTACACCACGCGATCAAATGGTTTTCGAAAGAGCTGTTGCTGGCCTGGCACTTGAACTCGTGGTACATGACACTGAACAGATCAGCAATATCTACGTCATGTCGGAAGGTCTGCTGCGCACTGCCGAAGTTGCCTCACAACAAAATCTGAGTATTTTTGGCATTTATCCCTGGCAGGATCTCAAAGAGCGTATGGGTCAGGTGGTAAGCATCGGTTCACTGCCTGCCTGCCTCGGAAATCTGGACATCGTTGGAGAGGTTGACGACACCAACTACCTGGTTCTTGAAGGCTGGCTCTACAGTGCGGAACATCGCAGCCCGCCTCAGTTGATATCTGTCACAAACGCGGCTGGTGAGATTGCCGGCTTTGCCCTGACAGGCAAGCCGCGACCTGATGTCAGCGACGCGGTAGCCGAACAGGCTTACCTCTCGGGTTTTCGGGGTTATGTACACAGGGACGCAATGGGTGAACCGGCTACCCTGATTGCAGACAGACTGAATTGCCGACTCACAATTGACATTCCGGTTATCGGGGGAGTTGCCGAATAGGTATGCAGGACAGCGACAGAAACATAAAAATTGTACTACCCGGCGGCGCAGGACTGGTGGGGCAGAACCTGGTGGCCCGATTACTGGACCGGGGGTTTCATAATCTGGTTGTGCTGGACAAGCATCAGACAAATCTTGCCATTCTGCAAAAAGTACAGCCGGAGATTGGCTGTGTATATGCCGATCTGGCAGTACCCGGGGAATGGCAAAAACACGTTGCCGACGCGGACGTTGTGGTCATGTTGCAGGCCCAGATCGGCGGACTGGATTATGCTGAGTTTGTCCGTAACAATGTTGATGCCAGCCGCCTGATCCTGGAGACGATAAAAACTGCCCGGCGCCCGCCCTACCTGGTGCATATCAGCTCATCGGTGGTCGAGTCGGTTGCGGATGATTTTTACACCCGCAGCAAGCGTGAGCAGGAACAGATGGTGCTGGCCAGCCGCATCGCCTGCCCGATTCTGCGCCCCACGCTGATGTTTGGCTGGTTTGATCGCAAACATCTTGGCTGGTTGTCGCGCTTCATGAAGAAGGTTCCGGTCTTCCCGATTCCCGGACACGGCCGCTATATGCGCCAGCCACTTTATGTCGGTGATTTCTGCGACATTATCATCAGCTGCATGCTTAATCGCACAGAACACGGCATCTACAATATTTCAGGCCATGAAAAAATCGACTATATCGACATGATCCGGGAAGTCAAAAAGGCAACCCGCGCCCGTACCTGGATAGTGAAAATCCCCTATCCGCTGTTTTATGCACTGTTATGGCTGTGGGCGCTGTTTGACAAAAATCCGCCGTTTACCACTCAGCAACTGGCGGCACTGAGTGCCCGGGATGAATTCGAGGTTACCAACTGGCCAGAAATATTTTCCGTGCCTTACACCCCATTTAGTGAGGCGTTGAGAGAAACCTTCGACGACACTCGTTACAGTCAGATTGTTCTGGAGTTTTAGTGAGAATAACCAGATGCGAATAGCAGTACTCGGTGCCGGCCCCATGGGCCTGGCGGTAGCATACCAACTGGTCAGGGACGGACATCAGCCAGTGGTGTTTGAAGCAGATGACCGACTCGGCGGCATGACCGCCAGTTTTGATTTTGGCGGTCTGCAGATAGAGCGTTATTACCACTTCCATTGCATCTCGGATCAAGGTTTCCTGCAGATGCTGGATGAACTCGGCATTGCCGACAGTCTGCGCTGGACCGAAACCCGCATGGGCTACTGGTATCAGAATCAGGTACAGGACTGGGGCAACCCTGTTGCGCTGATCCGGTTCAAAGGTCTGGGTTTGATCGGAAAATTCCGCTACGGACTGCATGCATTTCTTTCCACCCGGCGCAGCAACTGGCGAGCGCTGGATCATGTGGAAGCTACCGGCTGGATCCGGCGCTGGGTGGGAGAGGACGCCTGGCGGGTATTGTGGAGACCATTGTTCGACTATAAATTTTTTGACTACGCATACAATCTCTCGGCAGCGTGGATCTGGAGCCGGATTCACCGAATCGGGCGCTCCCGCTTCAATCTTATGCGGGAAAAACTTGGCTACCTTGAAGGTGGTTCGGAAACGCTGCTTCAGGCAATGGCCACGGCCATTCGTAACGGCGGTGGTGAGATCCGGCTCAACTGTCCGGTGCAGCAAGTGGCCGTTACCGGCAACAGCCTGGACGGAGTCAGACTTGCGAGCTCTGATGAACTGCTGTCTTTTGACAAGGTCATCAGCACCATTCCGCTACCATTTGTACCGAGACTTATTCCGGCGCTGCCGGAAACTGTACTGAGAAAGTATCGGTCTCTGAACAATATTGCTGTGGTTTGTGTTATTGCCAAACTTAAGAAGCCATTGACCGACAAGTTCTGGCTTAACATCAATGATCCTGACATGGACATCCCCGGGCTGGTGGAATACACCAATCTCAGACCCATGGATCAGCATGTACTTTACGTGCCATTTTATCTGCCGGGCGAGCATGAAAAATTCCAGCAGTCGGACGCTATTTTTATCGCGAAAGTAAAGGGCTACCTGAAACGAATTAATCCGGCTTTTACCGATGCAGATATCGTCGATATTCGCGCCAGCCGATACCGGTATGCACAACCGGTCTGTGAACCGGGATTCATGGAAAGTCTGCCCCCATATAAAACCGTGGTGGACGGCCTCTGGGTAGCGGACACGTCATACTACTATCCCAATGACAGAGGCATTTCGGAGAGCATCGACTTCGGGCGAAAACTGGCGCATGAGGCCATGCAGTGATCAGGCAATTCATGTCACGCCAGTTTGTCATCTTTCTGATGACCGGTGGCACGGCAGCCGTGGTCAATTTCTGCGCAAGAATCATCTATAACCAATGGCTGGGTTTCTCTGTCTCGGTTCTGCTCGCCTACCTGACGGGTATGGTCACGGCTTTTTTACTGGCGCGCCTGTTTGTGTTTAAAACCAGCACACAGACAATTTATCGATCCATCTTCTTTTTCAGCGTGGTCAACCTGCTTGCTCTGATACAGACATGGGCAGTCAGTATGCTGATGGCTTTTTACATTCTCCCAGCCTTCTCCGTCACACAGTTTGCACCTGAAATTGCGCATGCCACCGGCATTATCATTCCTGTCTTTACCAGTTATCTGGGACACAAATACTGGTCCTTTCGCAGCTGATTGAGCTGACAAATACGCTGCCAACACCTACACTGGAGGTTTTATTCCTTGAAGTAAGGCAGGTCGGATTTTCATGTTGATGCCCGTAATTGCAGTAGTGGCAGGTCTGGTAGCGCTGGTGTGGAGTGCAGACCGGTTTGTCGAGGGTGCCGCCAGTGTTGCACGCCATTTTAACGTTCCCTCCATGTTGATTGGCATTGTCATTATCGGATTTGGCACTTCCGCACCGGAAATGGTGGTTTCAGCGCTGGCTTCCTCGCAGGGCAACCCCGGCATTGCACTCGGCAATGCCTTTGGCTCGAACATTACCAACATCGCATTGATACTGGGGCTCACCGCCATCCTGGCGCCGATTCTGGTCGAGTCGCAGGTCCTGCGCAGGACACTGCCACTGTTGACGCTGGTAACATTGCTGGCAGCGGGGCTTATGCTGGATGATCGGATCAGTCGCCTGGATGCGGGCATTTTACTGACTGTTTTTGCCGTCGTAATGGGCTGGACGATTCGTCAGGGCATGAAGGATCAGCGCAAATTGACGCACGACACACTAAGTGTTGATGTGGACAGAGCGCTGGCCAACCCGTTGCCAATCAGACCCGCCGTACTGTGGTTGATTGCCGGGCTGGTGTTGCTGATAGCCAGTTCACGGTTGCTGGTCTGGGGTGCCGTAACCATCGCCCAGAGTCTGGGTGTCAGTGACCTGGTAATCGGCCTGACAATTATCGCCGTTGGCACCTCTCTGCCTGAGCTGGCATCGTCCATCATCGCCGCCCGTAAAGGCGAACATGATATGGCTGTTGGCAATATCCTGGGTTCTAACCTGTTCAACACACTTGCAGTCGTCGGTATTGCTGGCGCGATTCACCCCATGGCGGTCGGTCACGAAGTGCTGACCCGCGATGTAGCGGTAATGCTTGGCCTGACAGTGTCGCTGTTTGTCTTCGGGTTCGGATTCAAGAATCGTCAGGGTTGTATAAACCGCTGGGAAGGCGCTATTCTTGTCAGCGCTTACATGATGTACACCGCCTGGCTGATCCGGACCGTATTCGTCTAGCGCGGTGTTTGACTAATTCTCCGGGAATAATAATAAAACATGCAGTCTCCCTCTACGAAGTATGCCTCACGTCGCAGTGTGGCAATGACGCGCCGTGCCGGCAGGCATGGCATTTTCACGATCAGCGTATTTTCCGTTCCTCGCCTGATGCTGTTGACAGTCACCCTGATCACCTTGCTGATCAGTGTGGCCGGCTTCGCCCAGACCCCCTTCACCCGTACGGTCGATACCGGTCTGCTACAACAGGTTTTTCCTGACGCAGCAACATTCAGCCCCAAACAGGGTGAGCCTCCGGTGTTTATTGCCTACGGTCCGGCAAATGGTGACGAATCAGCACCCGTGCTCGGTTACGTGTTCCAGACCTCAGATCTTCCCCCGGAGGAAATAGGCTTCAGCTCCACCATCGATGTGCTTGTCGGACTCGATTTGACTGCCACCGTCACCGCTGTCAAGGTGCTCGATTACAACGAATCGTTCCGCTCCAGCCGTGGTGATTTTATGGGCGGCCCGGTGTTCCACAGTCAGTTTCGCCGCAAACCACTGACCGATGATTTTCGGGTAGGCCGGGACATTGATGGTGTCTCGCGCGCAACGATCACCAGCTGGGCCACGACGCGCGGAGTCTACAATGCTGCCCGGCGCGTGGCCGGTGTGTATCTGCCGGAAAGCGGGTTCGGTTCCGGTGCAGACACAGCAACCAATGTCAGAGCCCATCTGGATCCGCTGAGCTGGGAAGACATGGTTGCCGGGGGCCTGGTCAGGGAGCTGGACACTCATTACCCCGATGGCACCACATTGACGTTGTCCCTGACCTATATGGGTGAGGAAGTGCTTGGTGAGATCCTGGTTGGCGCTGAGGCGTATTCACAGGCTGAGCGCGCTGCCAGCAGCCGGTTTGAGGACGGCAAACTGTTTCTGGTCGGCATCAGCGGTGATGCCTCCGACCCGTTCCGCCAGGAGCGACTGTCTATCCGGCAGGGCGATACCGAATATCCCATGCCCCGGCGACAGACAGTCTACGCCGGCAGCGCCAATGCCGGAAAAATAGCAGGGCTGGGCAATTTCTCGGTCGCCATGGTGCTGGATCCGGCAATGGACTTAAGTCAACCGTTCAGCGTTTTTTACGACCCGCAAAACGGTCAGGCTCCGTCCAGTGTTGAAGTTCAGATCACAGGCGTACAGCTTGATCTGGCGCTGGGTCGCGAAGTAGCCTCACCGGGTGCGGACTCGTTGACGACGCCTGTCGGCAGTGACATCAACTGGCTGCGTGTCGCAGCGCTGATGCTGATTTTCTGGCTGGTGCTGGCGGCATTCCTGCGTAAAAGCGCCCGCTTGCGCTGGATAGCCCTGAGCGTCACGCTGGTCTATCTCGGTTTTGTCAGTGGTGGATTTCTGTCAGTATCGCATATCACCAATACCATCAACCTGGGTCCGTCGATGATCATCAGCGACATACCTTTGCTGATGATGGTCAGTTTCACGCTCATCACGACCATTATCTGGGGTCGGGTCTTTTGCTCGTCATTGTGTCCGTTCGGTGCGTTGCAGGATATCATTACCCGGTTTGCGCCAAAGCGCTGGCAGAGAAACGTACCCTCCGCCGTTCACGACAAAGCGTTATATCTGAAATATGCATTTCTGGCGCTGATTATTGTCATGGCCGTTGTGCAGGGCAGCGTGAGTATCTTCCAGTACTTCGAGCCCTTCGGCACCTTGTTCTTCTACAGCAGTTCACTGCTATTGTGGACTATTCTGATTGCCATCCTGCTTGCCTCCACCGTGGTCAAACGTTTCTACTGCCGTTACATGTGCCCGCTTGGCGCTGCGCTGGGGGTGCTGTCCCTGATCGGAATATCACGGATCAGGCGCGTAAAGCAGTGTACGGTCTGCAAGGTCTGCGAACATGCCTGCCCAACCGGGGCTATCCGCATGGAAAAGGTAGATTTCAAAGAGTGTGTCCGCTGTGATATCTGCGAAAGCAAACTGATTCAAAAGGCTGGTGTATGCAAGCACAGCGTGGCATCGTTGGAATATCGGGGAGTCATTGTTCAAGGGTGATACAAAAATATCCTCCGTCCCCATTTTTGTCGACGGATTTGAGTGCCTGACACGTATAGTCTGGATATCCATGTTCAAACTGGAAAGTGGGGTTAATGATTAACAATAGCCAGGACATGCAATCGGTGCCGGGTACCGCCGGAACTATCACGAAAGCTGGATTAGCCGGTTTGTTACTGGTTTTTACTGCCGCCTGCACCAGCACCTACAACAAGGATGCTGCGGACCGGGCAAGTTACGCACTGATCGCAGAGAAAACCGCTCAGGTGCCGGGCATGAGCACCGGGGATATCCGCGTTGACGAAGCGCGCCTCATCGAGCTTGATGGCTTTGCGATAAACACCAGCAGTTTTGATTTTCTGGGCCAGCAGTCGGAAAGTGAAAATGGCGCCCGCGTAATCAACCTGGATGCAGCGCTCGATCTGGCCTTTGCGCACAACAAGGACTATCAACTGCAACGCGAACGGCTGTATCTGCAGGCGCTTTCGCTGACAGCAGACCGGTACCGCTATACCCCCATCTTCTCCGCCAGTGCCGACAGCACTTACAACTGGGATGCCAGTGAGACGTTTGTCCAGGACGCGAACACACTGATGCAGGTGCCAACCGGAGAGATTGCTACTGACGAGCGACTGAGCAGTGATGCCACGCTCGGCGCAAGAATGCTGCTCAAAGGCGGCGGCCAGGTTGCCCTTAACCTGACCTCCAACTTTCTGCGTTTTGTTACCGGTGATCTGGACAGCTCGGCATCGTCAGCGCTGGTCGGTTCGTTCACCCAGCCGCTATTGCGTGGTGCGGGCAGCGACATTGCTGCCGAGGCACTGATGCAGGCTGAACGTGATCTGCTGTACCAGCTCCGCGACTTCACCCGCTATCGCCAGACCATGGCGGTGCGTGTCGCAACACAGTATTACAGCGTACTGCAGGCGCGTGACGCAGTGCGCAATAATTTTCTGGGGCTCGGTGCAGTACTGAGCAGTCTGGAGCGCGAACGCGCTTTTCAGGCCGAGGGATTGAGAACTCCCGGGCAGGTGGGCCGTCTGGAACAGTCGGCACTACAGCGCGATCTGGCCTGGGCCCGATCAATTACCCGCTACAGCAATGCGCTGGACAACTTTAAAATCCTGCTGGGACTGCGTGCCGATGACCGCATCATGCTGGATGACCAGGAAATGCTGCGGGTGGCTGATGCCGGCATGGTAGCACCTGATATTGTGCTGGATGATGCACTGCAACTGGCACTGAATAATCGCCTGGATCTGTACACCCAGGCGGACCGGATTGAAGATCGTGGTCGCAAACTGGAGGTTGCTGCCAATGGGTTTTTACCCGGTCTCGACATGGTCATCCGCGCCTCGGTACCGGGCGGTGACAGTGCCGCTCTCAGCGACATGGACTTCCGCCTTACCGACTATAGCGCTGCGCTGCAACTGGATCTACCGGTTGACCAGATGAGCGAGCGCACCAACTACCGGCGCGCATTGATCGATTACGAAGTGGCACTGCGCGGATATGAGTCCGCTGTTGACAGTGTAAAGCTGCAGGTACTCGATGCATGGCGATCCATGGAGGAAGCTGTGCGCAACTACGACATCAGTCTGACCAGCGTTGAAATAAACGAACGCCGCGTCGAGGAAGCCGAGCTGCGCGCAGAGTTGGGTATCGGTGATATTCAGGATACCGTTGATGCCCAGAACGATCTGATCAACGCACGCACGGCACTGACTGCCGCAATTGTTGACCATAATGTCGCAAAACTGGCGTTGTGGCGAGATGTTGGTCTTCTGTACGTTTATGATAATGGCAGTTGGGACGAAGGTGTCCGCGAACTTCCGCAACAGGGCGAATGACTATGCTGATCAAGACCCATATTGAACAGGCAAAAACGAAATTTCTCGCCGCCAGCCGTCGTGTGCAGATTGCTCTGTCCGCCGGCACGCTGCTTGCCGTCATTGCACTGATGTCCTGGCTTGGCGGCGATGCAGACAATGCTGTCAGTGGACCGGTGTTTGCCGCCCGACAGGGTCAGCTGGATATTATTGTCCGCGAAGGTGGGAATGTCGAAGCACTGCAGTCGCAGCAGATACGCTCTGCCATTCGGGGCCGTGATGGCGTCAAGATTCTGTCCATCGTGGAAGAGGGATACCGGGTAACGGCCGAAGATGTAAGCCAGGGCACAATTCTCGTGGAACTGGACTCTTCACAGCTGAACGAACAGAAGCTCAATCAGGAAATTGCCTACGAAACTGCAGAAGCCACGTATATTGAACGCAAGTCTCAACTGGAAATTCGCATCAATCAGAACGTGACCAACCTCAATTCTGCGTCACAGAACATGCGATTCGCCAGACTCGATCTGGAGAAGTTTCTGGGCGCCAATGTTGTCAATGAACTGGTTGCCAGACTGGGCATTGAAGAGCGACTTGCACGCACCGAGGCGGCCCAGGCAGCTGCCACCCAGGCTGAATCAACTGTCCCGAACCGGGCCGAGCAGGTAGCGCAGAATCGTGAACAGAACCGCCAGGCACGCAGCGCGCAGGGTGGTGGCCCCAGAGGCTTTGATCCGGCCAGCTTTGACCCCTCGGATTTGAGCAGTCTGCCCCCGCAGGTTCGCGAACGTGTAGAACAGATGATGGCACAGAACAACGGTGAGATTCCGGCAGCGTTTCTGGCACGCATGAGTGGTGGCCCCGCTGCAGCGCCGGCGGTACCCTCGCCCGGCGAACCGGCAGAATTGACGCTGGGGTCTGCTGACAGCGTAGCAATGCCAGAGCCGACCAGTATGCTGATGGATGATGAGTACCTGGCCGTGCGCAGCGACATTGATTTCCGCATTTATGCCGACGAGAACAGGCTTGAAGACGGCGAGGCCAAGCAACGTTTGCGCACCCTGCTGGAAGCGGTGCGTGTTGCCGAGGAAAATTACCTGCAGGCCCAGGCACGGTTTGCGGGTCAGGAGCGTCTGGCTGCGCGCGACTTTATCACCCCAAACGACCTGGAGGCCGAGCAATCCCGACTGCTGCAGGCCGAGTCAAAACTGGAACAGGCAATCACTGACCTGAACCTGTACACGCAGTACACCTTCATCAAGGACGCAGATCAGCAGCTGGCGAACTATGAAGATTCCATCATGAGTTACCAGCGCACGATGGCAGAAGCTGCAGCTGAACTGGCACAGGCTGAAGCACGCTACAAATCCGCCGTTCAGCGGTTGAACCTGGAAGCAGAAAGACTGGCCGACATCAACGAACAGCTGGCCATGACGGTTATTCGTGCCGAACGCCCGGGACTGGTTGTCTACGGCTCGGCTGAGGCCTCTCAGCCGTTTCGCGGCGGCAATCAGGAACCCATCCAGGAAGGTGCCACTATCAGGGAACGGCAAGCCATTCTGACCATTCCTGACATGACTGAGATGGCGGTCCGGGTCAACATTCATGAATCATCAGTTCAGCGGGTCCGGGAAGGACAACAGGTCGCCGTGCGTATCGATGCGTTTCCCAATGCCAGGTTGACCGGCGAAGTCATCAAGGTTGCGGTAGTCGCCGACTCCGGCAATGCATTTATGAACCCTGATCTGAAGGTATACCCGACCATTGTCAAAATTGATGATGTACACGACTGGCTGCGACCAGGTATGAGCGCTGAAGTCGAGATCCTGGTCGACTCGCTGGATGATGTGGTTTATGTGCCTATTCAGGCTGTCAGTTATCTGGATGGCGAGCAGGTGGTGTATGTGGCCCGGGGCAACCGGCGTGAAGTCCGGGTCGTGGAAACAGGCACCTTTTCCGAGCAATTTATCGAAATCGTGTCCGGACTCAGCGCCGGGGAAACCGTCATGCTGCTGCCTCCGCGTCAGGCTTCATCCCAGGTTGCCAGTCTGTGATTGCTGCCCCACACGCGGCCAGCCAGCACGCAGCCTTCACTCCGCGTGAAATTGTAGCGCGTATCGAGGACATCAAAAAAACCTACTACATGGGTGAACTGGCAGTACAGGTATTGCATGGAATTTCTCTTGCCTTCTATCAGGGGGACTACATCAGCATCATGGGGCCATCCGGGTGCGGCAAGTCTACGCTGATGAACATTCTTGGCTGCCTGGATCAGCCGAGCTCGGGCAAATACTTTCTGGGTGAAGAAGACACCTCAACCATGAACGATGATGATCTGTCAGCCATCCGCGGTGCACGACTGGGATTCATCTTTCAGTCGTACAACCTTATCCAGCAACTGACCGTGATTGAAAACATCGAACTGCCACTGTTTTATCAGGGGCACCCTGAAGCAGAAAGCCGGCGTATTGCCATTGAGCTGGCAACCCGCGTGGGGCTTGAAACGCGGCTTGATCACAAACCTTTTGAACTCTCCGGCGGGCAGCAGCAAAGAGTTGCTATCGCACGCGCCCTGTCCAACGATCCGCTGATCATTCTGGCGGATGAACCGACCGGCAACCTTGATTCGAAGTCCGGCGCCGAGATTCTCAATCTGTTTGATGAACTGCATCAACAGGGTAAAACGCTGATCATGGTCACCCATTCTGATGAGCTCGCCGAGCGTTCCGAACGTGCCATTCGCCTGCGTGACGGACTGGTGGAAAGTGATGAACGAAGCCGTTGAAAAGCTGACAGCGCCGGTCGCTGGCCTCACGCAGGCAATCAGCCGACATGCACAGACCCTGCTGCCCTCCACTGCAAACTGGACCCGCATCAGGAAAACCGCTGCAGTTGGCATCAAGAGCATTTACGCACACGGCCTGAGATCCCTGTTGACCGTGCTGGGCATCGTGATCGGGGTGGCCGCGGTGATTTCCATGCTCGCCGTCAGCGAGGGCGCCAGCTTTGAAGCCCAGCAACAGTTTCGCGCACTGGGGAGCAACAACATTATCGTCAAAAGTGTCAAACCGGCCAGCATGGAAGCCTCCACCGGCGGCGGCATGCGCCCGCAGGCAATTTCCTATGGCATAACCTATGAAGATATCATAACGATTCAGGAGACAATTCCCGGTATCACCAATGTTATACCGTCACGCATCATTAAGCGTGATGTCTGGCATCTTGGCCAGAGTATCAGCACCGATGTTGTTGGTACCACTGTGGACTACCCGGTATCGCGCAGCTACAACCTGCGCTCCGGCCGGTTCTTCTCGGAAGAGGAAATGAGTGGACAGCGGAATGTTGTTGTTTTGAGCGAAGAAGTGGCCAATGCACTTTTCCCGATGAGCCAGCCACTGGGAGAGAGTGTGCGTATTGACGGAAACTACTACAATGTCATTGGCATCATGGAGTCGGAGGCTTACTCCAACCTCGGACGCAGCCAGGCGGGCAGTTCCAATGCAGCGCCAACCCGTATCTTTATCCCGATCTCTGCTGCCCGCTATCGCTTTGGCGAAACCCTGGTGCGGCAATCCTCCAGCGGCCTTGAAATGGAAACCATTGAGTTGCACGAAGCGATCATTCAGGTCATCGATCAGGAACAGGTCGAATCGACCGGCAAAATAATCGAGGAAATTTTACAGCGTCGCCACCGCAGCCTGGATTATGCAGTGGAAGTTCCACTGGCACTTATCCGTCAGGCCGAAGAGAGTGCGCTACGGGATCAGATTGTAGCAGGGGCCATAGCCGGTATTTCCCTGCTGGTAGGCGGCATCGGCATCATGAACATCATGCTGGCAAGTGTGACCGAACGGACCCGTGAAATCGGTATCCGCCGTGCACTGGGCGCCAAGAAAAAAGACATCGTGCTGCAGTTTCTGATCGAAGCCGTCATTTTATCGGGGGTTGGCGGGTTGATCGGCGTACTGCTGGGCATTCTCATACCGGTCATCATATCGATATTCTGGGATATGACGACAATTGTAACGTTCACCGCCCCCCTGCTGGCGTTCTCCATTTCTGCCATCATTGGCGTTGTATTTGGTATCTACCCTTCCATGCGTGCTGCCGATATGGATCCGGTGGAAGCACTCAGGCACGAGTAGATCGATACCTGAGTGTGAACTGATCAACCAGAAAATCTGGCCTCAGACGAGTCGGATCTCAGAAAGTGCCATTGATCTTGACAGACACTACCCGCGCCGCATCGGTACAGTAATTTTCGATTTCCCGCACACTGCCTGTGCTGATGCGACCGTCATACCGGGTACGTATGCGGCACTGCTCGTTATTGGTTGCATTGCGGGCATCAAAACGCACACGAATATTACTGGCAGTGACAAACTCCAGAAACGCAGTGACGTTCGGATCACCATAAGAACTTTCAATATTATCGATGTCATAACGCTTGATGTTACCGTCAAGGCGATTGTTCCAGTTCAAGCCATAATTCATCCGGAATGCCGGCACGTCATGGCGGAATCCCAGCTGGAAACGGCCCCGATCATAGTTCTGGAAGCGACGCGTCGTGCCCAGAAACGGATCCCTGATCTCCGAATCTTTCACATTAAGCCGTGATGTAACCATGACATTGGGCATATTGATCATGTTCATGCGAATACTCGCGTTCAGCGACATGCCCCACATATTGCCATCGCCGATGTTTCCGTTGGCTGACTGTAACGAACCACCCGGCGTTGTGACATCAACACGCTCGATAACATCGATGTGCTCCATATAAAAAACATCACCATCAATGACGCCGATGTCATTCGGCAGACGGTATTCGCCGCTCACATTGTAATACCAGACCTGCTCCTGACGCAGATTGGCGTTACCCGCCATGGTACTGGCATCGTCATCGCGATTATCGCTGGAAGCGACAAAATCAGAGAAACTGAGTTGCCTGACAGACTTGCTGGCCGTCGCCCGCAGCTGCACGCCGGGACGAATATCATAGCGCAAGTCCAGTTTAGGTTTTACAAAACCGAAGTCCCGCCGGTTATAGACATCCCCGGTTTGCGTAATTTCCGACGCTTCATAGATGACCGAACTTTCCAGCGCCAGACGCGAATTGATTTGCCAGTTGTGAACAACAAACGGCTCATATCGAATTTCTTCGACTGTTGAATTGGCATTGTTCAGCGCAACAGGTACCAGTCCACCATGCTGGTCAGAGGGCGTGCCTGTGCCGGCAACACCCAGCCTGAGTGCTGAGTCCAGCGTTGTCTGCGCACGCTCAACACCAAACTCGACATCCTGGCCATCCACGATGCCCATAGAGTATGAAGAACGAACAATCCTTTCCTGGGTTACGGAACCTGAACCGACGAACAGGTCCTTGGTCTCGCTGCCATCGGCCTGAACCTGAAAGCGCTCGCGATCGTTAGCGTGGCTGGCCTCATTGGCAATAAACAGCAATTTGAACCGGTGATCATTGCTCAGCCTGATTTCGTAGTCGCCACCCACTTCCCAATTGTCATTATTCCCGGGAGTGTTTTCGCGCTGCACATTGTCCGTTGCCGGACTGACTGTCAGATCTGTAATCGTGCGATCAACATCCGTGGTATTGTCATAATCCGAATACAGAACATTCAACCGTGCACTGCTGGACTCATTGATGGCGTAAGCCAGATTTGCAGCGTAGGTGTAGGTGGTCTGATCACGCACCCGCTTTTCGCGGATCTCGTCGTTAGGAGAATAATCTCCCAGCACGCTGGTCTCGTAACTGGGCCGGTAATCGTGTCGCGGCTCTGCCTCTGCGCTGATCAGGTAATTGAAGCTGCCTTCACGGCCATTGACGGCAATCTTGCCACCTGGCTGCACATGACCGTCCATGTACCGGTCCGTATTTATTTCATAGGAATACGTGCGACTGGACAGCGCCTCAGTCAGTACAATATTCAGAATCTGGTCACCGCGCACGTCAAGTTCAGCAGACGTCCCGCGGATCAGCTCGATATGTCGCACCTTGCTGGCAGAAATACGCTGCAGTTGACTGTTGGCCTCGTTACTCTTGCCGGCAACCCGCTTGCCATCAATCAGAATCTGGTTACCACCGCCACCGCCCAGGCCGCGACCTCCGCTGCCACTGCCAAAATTGCCACCCGTCGGCGAGCCAATGCCCGGTATCCGGTTGATCATGTCCTGGGCAGTCACCGGCGCCCATTGCTCAAAGTATTCCGCTGTGTAGACAACAGTGGAGTCACCTTCAGTGGCTTGTTGAGCATGCAGGCAGGCGGCTGAGGAAAGCAGGGTTACAGCCAGAAAAGCGCTAGATATGACAGACGATCGCATTCTTGGAGTTCTCATTGTTATTTGGTGCATTGATTTCAAACGGTGCATTAGTTTCAAACATTAATTTCAAACAAAGGCGCTACGTTAAGCAAAACTGCCTGCGCTGGCAATTGATTTATACCCAAAGTTGCATCAGTGTGTTACAGTGTGCGCTCTTCTCTGGAGCAGGGCCGTCCTCAGTGACTGGCACAACTCTGCATTCCAGGTCATAACAAGCTCCGCAATTTCTGGAATTTTAATGAGTTTTGAAAATCTTGGTCTCTCTGAGACCCTGCTTAAAGCCGTACACGAACAAAATTACACTACCCCTACTCCGATTCAGGCCCAAGCCATACCCGTTGTGTTAAACGGAGGCGACCTGATGGCGTCGGCACAGACCGGCACCGGGAAAACAGCCGGATTCACACTGCCAATCCTGCAGAAACTGAGCCAGGGCGAGCGCACGCGTAACGGACAGATCCGTGCGCTGATATTGACACCGACACGCGAACTGGCTGCACAGATACACGAAAGCATCAAAACCTATGGCAAATATGAGCGGGTCCGCTCTGCCGTGATTTTTGGTGGCGTAAAAATCAACCCGCAGATGATGATTCTGCGTGGCGGACTGGACATTCTGGTGGCCACGCCTGGCCGGCTGCTGGACCTTTATCAGCAGAATGCCGTCAAATTCGATCAGCTGGAAATCCTGGTGCTGGACGAAGCCGACCGCATGCTGGACATGGGTTTTGTGAAAGACATCAAAAAGATTCTGGCCCTGCTGCCTGCCAAACGACAGAATCTGCTGTTTTCGGCTACGTTTTCGACCGAGATCCGGCAACTGGCCAAGGGTCTGCTGAACAATCCGGCAGAGGTCAATGTGGCACCGTTGAACACCACCGCTGACCGCGTGACACAGACACTGCATCCGGTGGACAAGTCACGCAAAACCGAATTGCTCAGCCATCTGATCCGTTCCAATAACTGGTATCAGGTACTGGTATTCAGCCGCACCAAACACGGTGCCAACAAGCTGGTTCAGATGCTGGAAAAAGATGGCATCAATGCGGCGGCAATTCATGGCAACAAGAGCCAGGCGCAGCGCACCAAAGTGTTGCACCAGTTCAAGAATGGCGGCCTGCAGGTGCTGGTGGCAACCGATATCGCAGCCCGTGGCATCGATATAGATCACCTGCCGCACGTCATCAACTATGACCTGCCCGATGTGCCGGAAGATTATGTACATCGTATCGGGCGCACGGCTCGCGCTGGCGCGGAAGGTGAGGCAATTTCGCTGCTGACCACCGACCAGATAAAACAGCTTAAAGCCATTGAAAAAGTACTGAAAAAGACTTTGCCCAGAGTGGTTGTCAGTGGCTTTGAACCCCATGACAAACCTGAATCCGGATCACAGGATACCGCGAGCCGAAAACCGCCTCAGCGTCGCCGTGCAACCGCTGCCCAGACACCTGGTCGCAACAGCCGCTTTAATGCCGATAAACCCATTGCCAGCAAACGCCGCGAGAATTCGCGCGTTGTATCAGTCTGGTAACGTTTTACTCAGTATCAATGATGCCAAGCCGGATCGCCTCCATCGTCACTTCGGAACGATTGGAGACACCGAGCTTGGCATAGATGCTCTTCACATATCCCTTTACTGTATCCGCGGACAGGTTAAGCAATTTCGACGCATCCTCTACGCTGTAACCTTTTCCAATCAGACACAGAACGTCAATCTCACGTCTGGTGAGGTGCGCATCCTGCAAGGCCTCACCCTTATTGTTGAAATGATTGATCAGTCGCATGGACGAGGCCGCTGACAGAGGTGGTTTGTTCTTTTTGATTCCCTGCAGGTATCCAACAATTCTTTCCCTGTCCTGATCCTTGAGCACATAACCACGCGCCCCTGCCTTCAGCGCCGCAAACAGATTCCGGTCATCATCGTATATCGTGGCAACCACGGTATAACAGGGATAATCCCGCGCCTGCAGCGCCCGAATAACATCCATACCACTGCCATCCGGCAAACCCAGGTCCACCACAGCCAGATCAAAATCATGTCCGTCAGTCAGCGCCAGCGCCCCTTCAAGATCGGCTGCCACCTCTATCCGGATACCGGAAAATGCTGTTGCAACACAAGACACCAGCCACTCGCGGGTTTCGGGATTGTCCTCCACAATCAACGCGCGGGCGCTCTCTGACGACCACATCATTAAATATCCATTCAGCTGGTATTGATTTTGGTATTGATTTTAAAGCCCAACTGTAGAGAATGACGTTAGCCTTGTATACCCCCTTTCAGGGGGCAGGACACACAGCAGGATCGAGAAATCCCCGCATGAATGTTTTACGTCTGATTGTTTTTCTGAACGCTCTGGTGATTTCGGCATTGACGTCGGCTCAGTTACCGGAGCCCGCTGCTCCCGTCGAGATCACCCAGGCCATGGTTAGCGCCTGGGCAGAACCCGGCTTGCCGGATGCCACCGCAAACTGGCAGAGCATATCGCTGCCCTTCAGAAATTCCGATCTGGCGACCCGGCTATCGGAGCAGGCTCTGGATCATGGGGCTATCTGGGTACGCATGACCACTCACAGACCAGCCGATACTGCACAGGTCAGCCTGCTTTTCCTGCGCTACAACCTCTCCATGCAGGCGTTTTTCAATGGCACTGAGGTTGCCTCCAATGGCACCCGTGCCGGCCGGCTGACAACCGCCTGGAACCGGCCTTTGATCGCCACCATACCTGAGAGCCTCTGGGTTGAGGGAGCAAATGAAATACTTGTGCGTCTGGCCATTACCCCGTGGGGTGGCACTCTGGCACCGGTCCTGGCAGGTGAGACCAACCTGCTGCAGCGGATTCAGGAGGCACGGTATTTTCAACAGGTGGAACTCAATACCATACTGCTGGCGTTTGCACTGACAATCGGCATCTTTACGCTGGGGCTGTGGAGCATGCGGCGCCATGACACCGTCTATTTGTGGTTCAGCGGCATCTGTCTGGCATGGGCAACCGGTATCGCCCATACCGTCATTTACTACAATCCATTGCCATACAGTGTGTGGCTGCCGGTAGTGCACACGGCCATTGATGCATGCATCTTCTTCATGTACGGATTTATTGGTCGACTGGCCGGTGCTCAAAGGCCGCTGCGCGAGAGGCTGTTCCTGGGCTGGACGATAGCAGGCTCGATTACGCACCAACTTATGCCACCGGAGTTATTCTGGTACAGCGCCTACCTGATTCATACGGTTGGCGTGCTCGTGCTTGGGGTGATGATTTTCCGCGTAACTGTGATCGCCGTCAGGCAGCGCAAAATCGAAGCGATTATCGTCTCAGCCGCCATTGTTGCCCAGATATTCCTGTTTGTTGTAAATGCCTTCCTTATGTTTTTTGACAACGCGGAAGCCTGGAACAGAACACTGTCCTTTGCGTATCTTGGAATTCCCGCCCTGCTGCTGGTATTCACTGGCGTATTATTGCGAAGATTCACCCAGGCGCTTGCAACCGCAGAATCCCTTAACCGGAACCTGGAACACAAGGTCGAAGTCAGTCGTCAGATCATCGCTCGCAACTTTGCCGAGCGCCGTCGCCTGGAAATGCAGCAGGCGGCCCAGCAGGAGCGCCAGAAGATCTACCGCGATTTACATGATGATGTTGGGTCCAGGTTGCTGTCCATAATACATGCCGACACTGACAAAAAACTGGGCGACATGGCCCGATCCGCACTCGAGAGTCTGCGCCAGGCCGTATCACGGGCCAACACACCCGACCAGACGCTTCACGATCTGTTACTGGACATCGCAGAGGAAACCAGGCTTCGACTGGAGGGCTCCGGCCATCAGGTCGTGTGGCAGCAGACCGGTGACATTCCAGAGACAGTCATACCTTCAGTCATCGCATACAATATCAATCGCATCATGAAAGAACTGGTGAGCAATATTATTCGCCATGCCGGCGCGGAACACGTAGCGGTAGAGGTCAATACAGAGGCTGACTCGCTGACCATTACTGTCAACGATGACGGGCGCGGGTTTTTACCGGGCACACAGAGCGGCAACGGACTCCGGAACATCCGCTCACGTGCCGCGGAAATCAATGCCGATGTGGACTGGCACAGCACACCGCATGGCACCCGCTGCCGCCTGAAAATACACAGGGTGACACCCGCTAATATTGATCTGCATCAATAACGCGTTTCCCCCGCCATTTATGATGAGCGCGCTGTTCGCAAGGCTCCTGACGCATCCAATAAGAACAACCCGCCAGCGCCGGACTCCGGCGCCACAAAGCCCGTCAACCGCAGCTCTGCCAATAATCAGTGATCCGTATTGATACACAGTCGACTGGCATTGTAGTACAGTTGTCACTGCACGACGTCATACTCGGACAGCATCAGCTCTGCCTATACGCACCTCATATTTATGGATGGTTTTGCAATGACCAGCAACCCGCAATATAACTATAAAGTAGTCCATCAGTTTGCCATCGCAACGGTCCTGTGGGGTATCGTCGGCATGGCAGTCGGTGTACTGATTGCCGCTCAACTGGCCTGGCCGGTACTGAATTTTGACACAGCATGGCTGAGTTATGGCCGGCTGCGCCCCCTGCATACCAACGGCGTCATTTTTGCGTTTGGTGGCAGTGCCCTGATGGCAACATCTCTGTTTATTGTGCAGCGCACCTGCCAGGCCCGGTTGCTCAGTGACGGTCTGGCGTCTTTTGTGTTCTGGGGCTGGCAATCGATTATCGTACTGGCCGTCATCACGCTACCCATGGGCATGACAACGTCAAAGGAATACGCTGAACTTGAATGGCCCATCTCCATTCTGATCGCGATTGTCTGGGTGGCCTACGCGATACTGTTTTTCGGCACAATCATGAAGCGCCAGCAAAAACATATCTATGTGGCCAACTGGTTTTTCTCGGCATTTATTCTGGCTGTGGCCATTCTGCACATTGTCAACAACCTGGCGGTTCCGGTCACACTGACCAAGTCCTATTCAATATACGCAGGGACGGTTGATGCCATGGTGCAATGGTGGTGGGGGCACAACGCCGTCGGTTTCTTTCTGACGGCAGGTTTTCTCGGCATCATGTACTATTTTGTACCCAAGCAGGCTGGCCGCCCCATCTACTCGTACCGGCTGTCAGTGGTGCACTTCTGGGCTCTGATTGCAATTTATGTCTGGGCCGGCCCGCACCACCTTCATTTCACAGCCCTGCCGGACTGGACCCAGAATCTGGGCATGGCCATGTCCATGATTCTGCTGGCGCCCTCATGGGGTGGCATGATCAATGGCATGATGACCCTGTCAGGCGCCTGGGACAAACTGCGTACGGATCCCATACTGAAGTTCCTTGTCGTATCGCTGTCTTTTTATGGCATGTCCACGTTCGAAGGCCCCATGCTGTCCATCAAGTCGGTCAATGCCCTGTCCCACATGACGGACTGGACCGTTGGCCACGTTCATGCCGGCGCATTGGGCTGGGTGGCCATGATTTCTGTCGGCGCGCTGTACCACATGATACCGCTCATGTACGGACGCAAGGCCGGCGACATGTACAGCGTCAAACTGATTGATCTGCACTTTTGGCTGGCAACCATCGGCACCGTGCTTTACATCGTGTCAATGTGGGTTAATGGCCTGATGCAGGGATTGATGTGGCGGGCGGTGAACAACGACGGCACGCTGACCTACAGCTTCATTGAGTCAGTCATTGCCAGTTACCCGGGTTACGTGGTGCGCTTCATCGGCGGCGCCATATTTCTGCTGGGCATGCTGATCATGGCCTGGAACGTCTGGAAGACCTGGCAACTGGCGCAGGCTGACCAGGAGACAGAACAGAATGTCCAGAAATCTGCGGAGGCACTGGCATGAACGATCTTATCGAGAAAAACCTGGGTCTGCTTATCGCCTTCTGCATACTGGCCGTGAGTTTTGGCGGCGCCGTTGAAATCATCCCGCTGATGTCACAGCGACTTGTTCAGGAACCCATGGAAGGGCTGACCCCGTTCTCACCGCTGGAACTGGAAGGCCGTGACATCTACATCCGCGAGGGTTGCAATACCTGCCACTCACAAAAAGTGCGCCCGTTGCGCGCCGAGGTGGAACGCTACGGACACTATTCCGTTGCCGGCGAACTGGTCTATAACCACCCGCACCTCTGGGGCTCAAAACGTACCGGCCCCGATCTGGCCCGGGTCGGCAAACTGTATAGCGATGACTGGCACTACGCACATCTGCTGGATCCACGCTCAGTGGTGCCAGGATCCAATATGCCCGCCTATCCATGGCTCTTTTCAACGGAATTGAATCTGGATGTAACACCCCGAAAACTTCGCGCACTGCAGAGAATTGGCGTGCCCTATACCGATGAAGACATTGCATCAGCTACCGATGGGCTGGAGGGTGTGACAGAGGCTCAGGCCCTGGTTGCATACCTGCAGCAACTGGGCACCCTGATTCCGGAGCGCCGCTGATGGATATCAATGACTTGCGAACCATTGCGACAGTGCTGGTCGCAGTAGTGTTTGCCGGTGTTGTCTGGTGGGCCTTTGCTCCGGGTCATAAAAAATATTTTGATGACGCAGCCCGACTACCTTTTAAAGACGAAAACACCCGTGATACTGCAGACAGTACCAATACCGGCAGTGCCGCCAAAAACGACTCAGAGAAATCGTCAAAGGGAGATCCATCACCATGAGTACCGCCTTTAGCATTTTTGTCATTGTAGGCACGCTGGGCTCTCTGGTCGTATTTACATTGCTGCTCGTGATGAACCGGAAAGTTAAAAACCCGGGTCAAACCACGGGGCATGTGTATGACGGTATTGAAGAATACGACAATCCGATGCCAGCCTGGTGGTTCTGGGGGTTTTTACTGAGCATCGTGTTTGCCCTGGGCTACCTGATTTACTATCCGGGTCTGGGCAACTTCCCCGGCCTCAGCGGTTGGACATCCGTCGACAGACTGCGCGAGCAACAGCAGGCGGCGGATGAGCAATACGGACCGGTTTTCGCCCAATACCGGGACGTACCTGCCGAAGAACTCGCTGGCAATACCGCAGCCATGCGCATGGGACAGCGCCTGTTTGCCAACAACTGTGCACAATGCCACGGCACAGCCGGCACAGGCAGCATGGGTTTCCCCAACCTCACGGACGACAGTTGGCAGTGGGGCGGCAGTGTTGAACAGATCCGTGCCACACTCACCAACGGCCGCCAGGCTGCAATGCCTTCATGGTCAGGTGTACTGGATGAATATGGAATACGCGATGTCACTGAATATCTGCTACAGATTTCCGGCCGGGACGCCAACACTGAACAGGCGACTGCAGGCGCAGAGCAATTTACGCGACTGTGTGCAGCCTGCCATGGTGGCGACGCCACAGGGCAGGCCCTGCTCGGTGCGCCGGACCTGACCGACACCGTGTGGTTGTATGGTGGAAGTCGCGAACAGATTGCTGACGTTCTTCGCAACGGTCGCAATGGTAATATGCCGGCGTTTGAGCAGCGACTGGGCGATGACCGAATACATATACTGAGCGCTTATGTCAGAAGCCTGGCGCAGTAGCGCCGGTATCTGACCGGGACGGACCACTGATGCAGAAAATACCGACCCACGAAGTGATGTCAGACGATCTGGACTCACGCGTTTTTAACCTTTACGAAAAGCGCGAAAAAATCTACACGCGCGGTGTCGAGGGGTTTTTCCAGCGCATCCGTCTGCTTACCGGGTGGCCTTTGTTATTGGGTTATTTCCTGCTCCCCTGGATAAATATCAACGGCCAGCAAGCTGTCCTGTTTGATCTGCCTGCCCGTCAGTTTCACATACTCTGGATGACATTCTGGCCACAGGATTTTGCATTGCTGGGCTGGTTGCTGGCAATTGCAGCCTTCGGTCTGTTCTTTGTAACGACACTATGGGGGCGTGTCTGGTGTGGGTACACCTGCCCGCAGACGGTGTGGACGGCCATCTTCATGTGGGCAGAGCAGCTCGCCGAAGGTGAGCGCAACCAGCGCATCAAACTGGACAAAATTCCCTCCATCATTACCCCGAAAGGATGGAATCGGGCAGGTCTGCTGAAAACCTGGAAGCGCCTGTTCAAGCACGGAATGTGGCTCGGGTTCGCCGCACTCACAGGAATCACGTTTATCGGATACTTCTACGGTATGCGTGATCTGGTGCTCGATATAGCAGCCTGGCAGCTGCCGCTGGTCGCTGCGGCATGGGTAGTGTTTTTTACCCTGGCAACCTACATCAACGCCGGCTGGTTGCGCGAACAGGTGTGCATTTACATGTGCCCGTACGCCCGCTTTCAGTCTGTGATGTTTGATCGCGACACACTGGTAATCTCCTACGACCCGGCTCGCGGTGAACAACGTGGTGCACGCCGGCGAAACGCCGACCACAAAGCGCTTGGGCTGGGTGACTGCATTGACTGTACGATGTGTGTTCAAGTCTGTCCGACAGGAATCGATATTCGTGACGGATTGCAATATCAGTGCATTGGTTGTGCTGCCTGCATCGATGCGTGTGACGACATTATGCAAAAAATGCAGTACCCGACCGGCCTGATTTCATACACCACGCTAAACAAACTGGACGGCGGCACCTGGACCTGGAAACGACCAAAACTGATCGGCTATGGTGTTGCACTGCTGGCCATGACTCTGCTGTTTAGTGTGACAATAGTGCTCCGGGTGCCTCTGAATACTGAGGTGATCCGCGATCGTGGTGTGCTGTTTCAGGAGCTGGCCGATGGCCGCATTGAAAATGTCTTTACCCTGCGCATCATCAACATGGACAAACAGCCGCATGACTTTCAGATCAGCGTCAGCGGTCTGGACAACATTGTGGTAGCACCCGTCAATCAGGTTTCAGTAGCCGCCGGTGAGATCCGCGATCTGTTGCTGCGGGTGCAGGTACCTGCAGCATCACTGCAGAGCGCCAACCAGCCTATTGAATTCACGGCAGTGTCCGCTGATCAGCGTCTGCAGTCGACCAGTGAAAGCCGGTTCCTGGGACCCCATCCGGGACTTGTGACGGGAGACGGGTCATGACCAGAACGCCCGCTCCGGCAGACAATCAGACACCCTGGTACCGGCACAGATGGCCATGGATTCTTATATCAGTTCCGGCTGTCTCTGTGGTGCTTGGCATCATACTGATTACCACAGCATTGAACAATCCGGCCATTCTGGTAGTAGACAATTACTACTCTGAAGGCCGCGCCATCAATCAGTCGCTGGAACTGGATCATCGGGCTCAGACGCTGGGACTGAAAGCCGACATCACCCTGACGAATGCCAGCGGTACAGGCACCGGCAATGGAACGCCTCTTGCGCACATCAATAACGCCGACGAAGCGGCGCTCAGGCTGTTTGTGTATCACGCCACCGACGAGGAGCGTGACCGGATGTTTCTGCTGCTGCCGGATGCCGGGCTGACATCCTTCAGTCCGGAGTCGGAAACCGCTGCCCGTGAACTGCAGAGTATAATGACCAGCCAAAACACCTGGTACTTTGAACTGCGTGGCGAAACCGATGACTGGCGTCTGCGCCAGCGTGTCTCAACCCCCGCCACGGAGGTCAGCTTCTGATGAGCGCGGTCATGCATGAGCACACCCTGTGTTATCACTGTCATTCGCCAGTCCCGGCAGGCAGTGACCTGTCCGTATCGGTGCAGGGGCAGGAGCAACCACTGTGTTGCCATGCCTGCCTGGCCGCCCTGCTCTTCATCCGCGACCTCAACCTGGAAAGCTATTATCAGTACCGAGAGCAATGCGAGGTGACCGGCGAAACCGGCCCGCACCACAGCACGCCAGCACCTGATGAACTCTCTCAGGCGCTACGCACACTGCCTGATGGTCAATTCGAGCTTGCGCTGCTGATCCCCGATTTGCGTTGTGTCGCATGCATCTGGCTTATTGAACAGGTACTTGACCGCCTTGATGGCATCTGCGCAGTCAATACAAACTATGCGACCAGACGCCTCAAGATAGTTTTCACTGCACAGACTGACACCAGCACCATCGTCAATCGCATTCATTCCCTCGGTTACACAGTCAAGGCTGATGTACCTGACGCTGCCCGCAGTGCATTTGTTACTGAACGAAAACAGATGCTGGTCAGACTGGGAATTGCCGGTATAGGCATGATGCAGGTGATGATGTTTGCACTGGCAGCTTACCTGGCTGGCGGTGAAATGGAAGCGACCTACGAAAGCCTGATGCGCTGGTCAAGTCTTGCACTGACCACGCCGATTGTCCTTTACAGCGCCTGGCCCTTCCACCGTGCAGCCTGGTTTGCACTGATCAATCGCTCGCTGGTCATGGATGTACCGGTTTCCATAGCAATACTTGCAGCCTGGATATTGAGTACGTACAACACAATAACACAGGGCGCCGAGGTCTATTTTGACACCGCCTGCATGTTCACTTTTTTCCTGCTGATCGGACGTTACGCCGAATTACTGTCCCGCTTTCATTTCCAGCAAAGTCAGGATCTGCTGGAACACTTGCTGCCACGCCATGTACGACTGGCTGATGGTAGCGAAAAAGCCCTGGACGCGTTGACGCCAGGAGATCAGGTCCGGGTATTGCCCGGCGACACGATCCCTGCCGATGGCGTTGTGGTTGAAGGGATCAGTGGCGTCAGTGAAGCGGCTTTTACGGGTGAACCTCTGCCTCAGCACAAAGAGCCAGGTGCCAGGGTACTTGCTGGCGCGCTGAATCATGACGGTGAACTGCTGGTTCAGGTCAGAACAGATCCCGGTAACTTTGTGATTCAACAGATTGCCCGGCTTTACGATCAGGCCAGCCGTTATCGGCCCCGCTGGGCCCAGCTGGCAGACAGGACTGCCCGTGTTTTTGTTGCTGTTGTGCTCTTTATTGCAGCCGGCGCCGGTCTGTTCTGGTACCAGGCCGGCAGTGCGGACTATCTGGTTATCGCCCTGACAGTACTGGTTGTTGCCTGCCCCTGTGCATTGTCACTGGCCACACCCGTTGCCTATAGCGTCGCCACTACCACTCTAAGACGTAATGGTGTAGTGGTAAAAAATGGCACATTTCTGGAGCGGGCAGCAGCTACCCAGGCGGTAGTGTTTGACAAGACCGGCACACTGACTGAAGCCAGCCTGCAAATAAAAGACATCGTTGTGCTGGCTGACATGCCCCGGCAGGCGTGCCTGGAACTCGCGTCCGCTCTCGAACAGATCAGCCAGCATCCAATTGCCCTGGCATTCACTACGCCGCATCAACATGTGATAACTGATGCAAGTATCATTGCCGGCAGTGGTGTGCAGGGTTTCATTGCAGAACGGAGATACCGTCTCGGCAATCCGGCTTTTGCAGTCGGGCGTGAACCGGGCGGACGTCATGATAGCGCGCCGATATACTCGGCCCCTTCGGGTGACGGCTTGTGGATCCTGCTGAGCTGCGATTTCAGGCCTCTCGCGTGGTTCAGGCTTGAGGACAAACCCCGCGAAGATGCAGCTGCCGTGGTAACCAGATTGCATGCGCAGCATCTGCATACAGCAGTTTTTACCGGCGACACATCGCTCAGCCAACAACAGATAGGCGATCTGTTTGGGGTCCGCCAGATAGAAACCGGCATGACACCGGACAGCAAGGTGCAGTCGATGCGCAGTCTTCAGCAACGCTACCGCGTCATGATGGTTGGCGATGGCATCAATGACACGGCAGCCATGGCTGCCGCTGACACATCGGTATGTGTATCGCCACGTGATATCTTTGTCCAGAACAGCGCGGATGCTACATTAATCAACAGCTCGCTGAGCCTGTTGCCCAGAACACTGGTATTTGCCCGCAAGAGCCGGCGCATCATCCGCCAGAATATCATCTGGTCCGTCGGATACAATATGACAGTAATACCGTTTGCACTGATGGGGTGGGTGCCGCCCTGGCTGGCTGCTCTGGGAATGAGTCTGTCATCAATACTGGTGGTCAGCAATGCCGCTCGCCTCAAGCGAATGGAGGACTGACACCGTGGAAGTTCTGTTCGTTCTGATACCGTTGAGCCTCGGGCTTGTGACATTTGCACTGTGGAGTTTTATCTGGTCAGTCAAGAATGAACAGTTTGAAGACCTGGACCGCCAGGGCTGGTCCATCCTGTTTGATGACGACAGGAACGGAAAAGCAAAAGAGAAAGAGAAAGAAGAGAAAGAAGAGAACGAAGAGAAACCGCCAGAAGAAAAGTACTGATGGAATTTCTTGCCGCGTTTTTATTGGGACTGAGTAGCGCTCCACACTGTATGGCAATGTGTGGCGGTATAGCGTCCGCACTGATGCTGGGCGCCCGGCAGCGACCTAATGACATTGTCGCCAGTGATGCATCAGGTAGCAGCGCCATGCAGGATGCCATCCTGTTTGGCGGCGGCAAAATGCTCGGGTACATGAGTCTCGGCCTGATTGCCGGACTGGGCGGTTTGTTGCTCGGCGGCATTCATCAGTCGGTATTCGGCATGTTGCGTGCGGTAGCCGGCCTGTTGATGATTCTGCTGGGGCTATATACCGCCGGCTGGTGGATGGGTCTTGGCAAACTGGAACAGGCTGCTTTTCGCCTGTGGCAACCAGCCCTGTCACGGGCACGGCAGATAAATCTGGGACGCAACAGTAACAAGTTGATGGCAGGCATGTTGTGGGGTTTGCTGCCCTGCGGAATCGTCTACACCGTTCTGGCCATGGCACTGGTGTCCGCCAACATGCTGACCGGGATGCTTATCATGCTCAGTTTCGGGCTTGGTACGTTGCCATTTGTGCTGGCCGCCGCTGGCCTGATACAGCTGAGCGCACCCTGGCTGCAGCAAAAATGGTTCCGGTCAGTGGTCGGCCTGATACTGATCGGTTTTGGAGTCAGTAGCCTGATGATGGCACTGCGATAGGCAATTTATAATAAACACAGATCGAATTATTCGATAAAAAGGAGATAAAGCCATGAATCATCTGCTTGGCATGTTGATCAACCCCCACGCCGAGTGGGCTCGCATACGCGACCGCAATGACTCTATTGCAGGTCACTATCTGCGTTTTCTGATCTGGATCGCGATTTTGCCGCCAGTGGCGTGGTGGTATGGCGCCAGCCAGATAGGCTGGGAATTGTCAGGCCGCGAGATCCGTCTGACGGCAGACTCGGCCGCCCAGATCATGGGTCTGTTTTACATCACCATGCTGGTCAGCGTCGCGTTTCTCGGTTTCATGATCCACTGGATGGCCAAGACCTATGATGCACGCAACGACGATATCGCACACGGCATAGGCATTGCCGCCTATATGTGTACGCCAATGTTCATTGTCGGACTGACCGGATTTTTCCCCAATCTCTGGCTGGACATGCTACTGGCAACGGCGGCCTCTGCCTACACCATCTACCTTCTCTACATCGGCATTCCCATCGTGTACGATATGCCCAAAGAGAGGGGCTTCCTGTTTGCCAGCGCAACTGTCGCTGTTGGCCTGGTACTGATGGTGACATTGATGGGAGCAACCGTCATGTTATGGGAAATGGGCGCATCTCCCGTTTTTACTGACTGACAGAATTGCTGAAGGTTATTGCTGATGATGAAACTTTACGAAACACGGATTGCCCCCAACCCGCGACGGGTGCGCATGTTCCTGGCCGAAAAAGGCTTGCTGGAGCAGATTGAACTGATTGAAATGGATCTGCAAAAAGGTGAGAACCTGACGCCGGAACATGTCGCGCGCAATCCCATGAAAAAGGTCCCGGTACTGGAGCTTGAGGACGGCACCTGTATTGCAGAGACGGTCGCAATTTGCCGCTATATTGAGGAAGCCTTTCCGGATCTCCCCCCATTGTTAGGAAGAACCGCGCTGGAAAAAGCCCACATCGAACAATGGCTTCGCTGGATCGACTTCTATTTCATGATGCCGACAGGCATGGCGTTTCAACATACCTCGGGTTACTTCAGTGACCGAATGAAACCCTTTCCGGAATGGGGAGAGGAATGCAAGCTGCAGGCTGGCCGGTTCTTCAACTTCCTTGATCGGCACCTGGCCAACAATACCTACATCTGCGGCAGCGAGTTCAGCGCGGCGGACATCAATGCCGTCTGCACGCTGGACTTTAATAAAGCAGTCCAGCAACGCATCAGACCAGAGCAGGTAAATCTCAGGGCCTGGCACGAACGCATGTATCAGCGTCCCTCCATCAGCGCCTGAAACTGTCTCCAACCAGTCGTCGCGCAAGAACCAGACTGCGATACCAGCGGCGCCGTGCTGATGGCACTGCTGCGGGCCGCACGGTCAGCAGACTTTGAGTCTGCGACTCTGACGATTGGTGCTGAGCCAGGATATCCAGCACTGACTGGCGCGCGCCATAGGTTTCGTTCAGAAACCGGCACGCTTCTTCAGTCAGGCTGACCCGGTAGTGACGTACCAACGCCACCGCCAGATGCTCCGATGCCTGGCTCATGTCCTCCTGAACGTCTTTTGCCATGGCCTCACCAACCAGTTTTTTATCCCGGGCACTCATGCCTGGCTCCAGGTCACCCAGATAACTGGCCTGTGTCGCACCGATACCGCGCTGGATCTCCGGATAGGAAAGATGAATATGCGGCTCAAGCGCCAGGGCGACTTCAATGGCCAATTGTCTGGCTGAATCGAATGTCAGTGGATTGTCGCGCTCCTCCCGACGCTCAAACAATCCCTTGGTCTCATGCGACTCCAGATTGTGCTCGCGCATATACCGAACCAGATACAGACAGACTTCCTTGAGCTCTTCGTCTTCCAGGGAGATTACTTTTTCGCGTATGTGTACGCCGCGGCCACGAGGTCCGACACGCAATTCCTCGGTATCAAGCTGTGCATCATCCATCATGCCGTTCCAGTGCTCCGCAGCCAGCAGGAAATCAGCATGCAACTCACCGATGTGTTTGAATGCATCATGTGCTGCCCGGTAAAGGCGCAATGAGTCGGTCATTATTTCAGCATTGCGCCTCAGCTCCTGACGCACCTCATCTTTGTTGACGGCCCACAATTCCACCTGCGCCCGCATCCGGTCTGCCAATGCATCCAGCGCACCTGTCACCCGCTCAATCAGCAGATTGGCACCCACTCCCTCGGGTACGTCCTCATAGTTCATGACACCGACTTCCACCAGCCACGAGGCCAGACTGCGAATGCGGTTACTGCCTGCTGCCTGCGCAATCCGGTATCGACTGCGCTTGCGCTCCATACGGTCCAGAGCAGCGGCCAGCCGCCAGCGCCCCCGATAGTCAAAAATCAGCATGGGGATTTCACGGCCATTGATAAGCTCAAAGGCCAGCACCAGCATGGACTCCACATCCTGCATGGTAATCAGCAGCAGGTTATCCTGTTCGATTGCAGCCAGCACGCGGGCAATAAAATGCTCTGACCGTGGTATGCCATGTCGCAGGTGTGCGATATCGCCCTGATATCGAAGACGCAGAATATCTGCCGCCTGTGGAGATACCACTGACAATTCCGCAATTGCCTGTTCAAATCGGTCTCCGTACGTAGTCTGAATATCGCGCACGCGGGAAAACAGGCCGGCACGACGAAAGCTGTCAATATTCGCCAGCAGCCCGGCCAGTTCGGCATCTGCAGTCAGTTGTTCGCAGGCCATCGCCACACCGACCGGAGACAGATCGACGCGCAGCAGTAATTGCATGGCCGCCTCCCTGTCCCGGGCTTCTCCCTCATAGCTGCCGATGACAAGATCATGCACCGAAAGGATCAGGTCGCCCAGTTTATCAACAACTTCAATGATATGTTGTTGCGCACGCTCTGACCGGTATCCCCAGGTGCTGTCGTAAACGATTTTTGCAACCAGTGCAATCAGGCCGCTGAGTACCGTAAAACTGACAAAGTAGACCAGTTGCTGATTGGACGGCGCCTGACCGAAGCCGATGTAATATCCACCATACAGCCCCAGCGCCGTAACCGGTCCGGCCGTCCACGCCAGCCCCAGAAGACTGCGGGAGAATCGCACCCGTCGAACACTGCGGGTGAACTGATCCAGACGCTCGGTATCCTCCCGATTCAGCGATATACCAAGCTTTTGCTGTTTTCTTCGCTGTGACCAGCGGAGAAACTTTGTCAGGTATTGATCAAGCACGCCGTTTGCCTTATGCGTAACGAATTTCTGTCCGGCAGTATACATGAGTACCTCTTCTGTATTCATGATATTGAACCGGGCGACTCTCGTGCTATGCTTTGCACTCACAGGAGAAACTGCAATATGAGTCAGACACCAACACCCTCAGCCGCATCACGAATCAGAAAGGTGCTGGTCACCATCGCCTGCCTGATTGCCGTTGGAGCCGTCCTGTGGCAACTGTTGCCCAAAGGCTCTTTCTCAAGTGACCTGACGCAGGTTGGTCAGGGCAAGCCAGCGCTGGTCATGTTACGTGAAATTCACGTAATGGGAGGCGAGCAGGTACTTGAACACATGCTGGCCATTCATACAGAGTTTGCTGACGACGTGGTTTTCCTGGTGGTGCACACCGGACATCCCGACGGACAGACGTTCGCGCAGGTACACAATATCGGTGACGGATCCCTGGTGCTCTTCGATGCCGCAGGCACCGTTGTGCAGCGCATGGGTCGGCCATCCGGCACTGCCGAGCTGAGACAGTTCATCCGGGCGAATCTGGACACCTGATGGGCACCGAAATCGAACGCAGGTTCCTGGTTGAAAATGGCACCTGGCGGGAGCAGACAACCTGCTCAACAGTGTTGCTGCAGGGCTACCTCAGTGTGGGTCCTGCTACCGTACGGGTGAGGATGGCCGATAACGAGGCATGGCTGACAATCAAAGGCCCGACCCGCGGCCTGAGCCGGGCAGAGTTTGAATATCCGATTCCCGCCGCAGACGCTCACCAGATGCTCTATTCGCTTTGCAGTGGCAATCTGATAGAGAAAACCCGCCATCTGGTACCTCACCACGGAGATATCTGGGAGGTGGACGAATTCCACGGACTGAATCAGGGACTGGTACTTGCCGAACTTGAAATGGACAACGAAGCACATGTTTTTGTCAGACCCGCATGGCTCGGGAATGAAGTTACAACCGATCCCCGATATACAAACTCCAGTCTGGCACTGAATCCCCGGCCCGGTTCATCAGATGCTGTGGAGTCCGGCAAAATGCAGTAAAGTGACGTTTTGCTGGCCAGGCAACGGGCTGGTAGTCCTGTCCTTTAGCCAGGAAGTAAGGCACCTATGAATGTATGGCTCGACAACCACCTGTATCTGATCTATCAGGTATACGGCGCAGCATTCCTGATGATGGGCGCAGTCGCACTGGTTGTGCCGCGTCATACCCGCTCTTCATTAATGCAGCACCTTTGGCTATTGGGTATTTTCGGGCTTATGCACGGCCTGTTGGAGTTTGTAGTTGCCGAGCGCATGTTTGGTGATTCCGTTAATTTGACCCTCACCAGCCAGTTTCTGACGATTTCTTCATTTTTTGCCCTGTTCGAGTTCGGGCGCCGGAGTCTGAATCTGGCGCTGGTTCCTGCCTACGCACTGGCTACTACCCTTGCTGTTGCTATCGGCTTGTGGGGAAGAGAGTGGAGTGTACTTGCCACGCCAGGCGCCCGTTATGCATTTGGTTTTAGCGGAGCTGCCATGGTGGCCATTGCGTTTCTGCGGGACCGGAGCAACCTGCACGCTGCGTGGCACAGAACACTGGGATTCAGTTTTGCTGTCTATGCGGTATTGACCCTGTTTGTTGATACCACTTCGATTCCTGCGCATATGTGGTTGCCTTCGCATGCCTGGTTCAACGAATCGTTTGGTATACCTGTCCAGCTTGGCAGAGCGGTTTGTGCACTGGCAGCGCTGTGTGCACTGGGTATTCTCAGCTCACGTGCCAACACCTCCACTGCGCTGGACCTGGAAAACATCCTGCAAGGCATAGACGGGTTTGTGTATCGTTGCCGCAATGACAAATCCTGGAGCCTGGTGTACATGGCAGGCAACGTCCATGAAATCAGCGGCCACCATATCGAAGACTTCACCGATCCCGACCGCCTGACGCTGGCCGGCTGGATTCATGAAAACGATCGCGACCGGGTCTGGGAGGAAGTTCAGCAGGCTCTGGCACAACAACAGGAATTCCTGCTTACCTACCGCATTGTCACCAAATCCGGTGAACTTCGCTGGGTGTCCGAGCGTGGTGCAGGTGTCTACGATAACAGGGGCGAGCTGCTTTTTTTGCAAGGCCATGTCAGCAATGCCAACGAACTGGTGAGTACGCTGGAGCGACTGGAGAGATCAGAGAAGCTGGCCGGGCTTGCTCACTGGGAGTTGGCGGTCCAGAACGGCAAAGGATTATGGTCACGCCAGATGTACCGGTTCTTTAACATCAATCCCAATGACGGTGTTCCTGATCAGTCACGTTTTCTCGAACTGTTGCACCCTGAGGACCGCGAGTCGGTGAGTCGCGCAATGCAGGCCATGACGCAGGGCCAGGCACCCGAGATAGTTGTTTTCCGTAGCAACCCGGCCATGGGTCCGGTTAGGTATTTTCTGCCAGGTTGGCAGTGTTCACGCAGTGCGGACGGACAACCGGTGCGTTTTACCGGCACCGTGCTGGACATCACCAGTCAGCAACTGGCCATGCAGCAGCTGGAAGCGTCCAGACTGGCACAGAACGAGGCACTGGCACTGGCACAGCGCGAACAGGGACGCATGGCGGCGCTGCTCTCCGCCATGAGTATCGGTATTCTGTTTGAAGACCGGGAAGGACTGGTCGAGTATGTAAACCCTGCTTTCCGCCGCATGTGGGCGGTGGACGAGGATATTCAGCTGATAGGCGACTCCACGCGCAGAGTCCTTGAGCATTCCACTCACCGTTTCGCCCGGCCTGACCACGCGTCCAAACATGTACTGCATGTGCTGGACACACATGAAATCAGTGAACGCTTTGAGGTTGATCTCTATGACGGACGGATTCTGACCCAGCTCTCGTACCCCGTATCAGACCCTGACGGCAGAATCATCGGCAGGTTATGGATTTATGAAGACGTCACACACGAACGTCAGACTGCCCAGCAACTCGTCTACCTGGCCGAACATGATCCGCTCACCGGACTGAACAATCGCCACCGGTTTCAGGAACAGCTGGACTGGCTGATACTCAGTGCCCGCCGCAATCGTACGCGCTTTGCGGTACTGTATTTTGATCTGGATGACTTCAAATATATCAATGACACGTTTGGACACAGGGCAGGTGACACCGTACTTGTCAGAACCGCAGGCGAGGTTGCAAGTCTGGTCCGGGCCGGTGAAATGTTTGCAAGGCTGGGCGGCGACGAGTTTGCCATTCTCACGGAGTTGCAGGGCAAAGACACACCCATTGCGCTGGCGGAGCGCATCTGTCATGCCATCGCATCCATACCATTCCGCTTTCGCGGCAGCAATCTCAGACTCACTACGAGCATTGGCATCACCATTTTCCCGGAACATGGTGACAACACCGAGGATCTGATTGCACATGCGGACAGTGCCATGTATCAGGCTAAAAATGCGGGCAAGAACAACTGGGCAATCTATGATGCTGCACGCAACCTGCCGGAACACATGATAGCCCGCATGAACTGGGTGACCCGTATCGCCCACGGTCTGGAGAACGATCTGCTGGAATTGCATTTCCAGGGTATCCACAGAACATCCGACCGGACATTGAGCCACCTGGAAGTGCTGGTGCGCATGAAGGATCCTGATCGTCCGAACGACCTGATCATGCCGGGCCAGTTTATTCCCATTGCCGAGAAAAGTGGTCAGATACTCGAAATTGACCGTTGGGTGCTAAAGCACAGTATTGCGGCGCTGGCCAGTCACACATCGCTGAATGCACTGGCCGTCAATATATCCGGCCGCAGTTTTGACGAACCCGGACTACCCAACTATATCCATGACCTGTTGCAGGAATATCAGGTCGCTCCGGAACGCCTGATCATCGAATTGACAGAAACTGCTGCAGTTTCCGAGATGCAGGATGCCCAGCGCTTTATCGAAACACTGCAGAAAACCGGCTGCGTGGTGTGTCTGGATGATTTTGGTACCGGCTTTTCCACCTTTGCCTATTTGAAATACCTGGGGGTTCAGGTTCTGAAAATTGATGGCATGTTCATTCGCGACCTGCCGAACAACAAGGACAACCAGGCCTTTGTCAAAGCCATGATAGATGTTGGCAGAGGGCTGAACAAAATAACTGTGGCTGAATTTGTTGAGGACGAGGCAACTTTTGACATGTTAAAAACACTGGGTGTTGATCTTGCCCAGGGATATTACCTCGATCGCCCGCGTGCCGATCATCCTGCACTGTCTCAAGACCAGGGAGCGCCGGAATAAAGCCGCGTGCGCTTTAGCCATGACTTGCGGACAAGTTGCAAAACCTTGCTGACAGGGGTAGCTTTGACACTGGACTAATGCATGATACAGCCGTACATATCACCGTACACATCAGAGGTGTCAAACATGAATAACAAATCGCCTGCCGCCCCCCTCCTGGCCGTCTTTGCAGTCACCAGCGTGGCACTAGGCTGCTCCCCTCAGGATGCAGACAACACCGGAAATACAGACATGGATCCCGGTATGATTTCCGTTGCTGACCCGGCAACTGATCTGCAACTGCATTTGCTTGAAGCTGAACCGGGCAGTGTCATTGTGCTGCCGGCTGGAACATTCAGTTTTGAACGCAGCCTGACCCTGAATATCGATGGTGTAACCCTGCGTGGTGCAGGCATGGATCAGACCATACTGACATTCAAGGATCAGGTGGCCGGTGCAGAAGGCCTGCTGGTCAACGCTGACAATTTCACCATTGAAGATCTGGCAATTGAGGATACCCTCGGCGATGCCCTGAAAATTGCCAGGGGAGAACATGTCATCATCCGCCGGGTCAGAACAGAATGGACCAATGGCCCTGACACGGGTAATGGCGCCTATGGTATCTATCCGGTGCAAACCAGGCACACACTGATTGAGGATTCTGTTGCCATCGCCGCATCGGACGCAGGTATTTATGTCGGGCAATCCGAAAACGTAATCGTTCGGGGCAATCGTGCTGAATTTAATGTGGCCGGTATAGAAGTCGAAAATACCATTGGCGCGGATGTATACAACAATGTGGCCATCAACAACACCGGCGGCATTCTGGTTTTCAATATGCCAAACCTGCCGGTGGAAGGGCACACAACGCGTGTCTACGACAACATCATACATTCGAACAACACGGCAAATTTTGCTCCTCCCGGCACAGCTGTCGCCAGTGTGCCGGCAGGCTCAGGTGTGCTTATCAACTCCAATGACAAGGTGGAAATATTCAACAACGATTTTAGCGACAATCAGACTGCCAATATTCTGATCTCCAGCTACTTCAGCGCGGGGTACAACGACCGTCAGATGGCAGAATCCTTTGATCCCTATCCGGAGACCATTTTTATCTACGACAATCAGTTCGGCCCTGGCGGCGATGCGCCCGGCTTTCCCGAACTGGACATGTTGCGGCAAGCCCTGTTTGGCGCGGACGGGCGATTCCCGGATATCGTATGGGATGGTGTGACTCACCCGGACCGACAGACGCCTGAATTTGCGATCTGCGTAGACAACGGCGACGTTCAGCTTCTGAACATTGACGGTGCCAACGATAGTGCAAACCCGCGACTGGTAGAGAGCGAGCATCAGTGCCAGCACAGCAAGCTACCTCTGGTAGTGCTGCCTGCAAGCATGGATGTATGACAGGCGCCATTCCCATGCAGACAACTTCCATACGTCAGCGGAGCCTGTCCGCGCTGGTTTTGCTATTGCTGCTGACTGCCTGCAGTGACAGCACCGGTCCGGTGCTGTTTGCCAGAAACGATACGCCTGTGCAGCTCTCGCAGTGGCAACTGATGCAGGTAAACGGATCTTACCTGACGCTGAACAGCGAAGTTGTTGCTTATGATCTGGCAACACCACTGTTCAGTGACTACGCACTGAAGTTACGCACAGTCTGGCTTCCCGCCGGCAGCAGCGCTGGCTACACAGACACCGGTAGTCTGGACTTTCCGGTCGGCACCATCATTTCCAAGACCTTTTATTATCCCGTCGTTGAGGGTGACGACAGCCCTGCGGCAGTGCTGCGCACAGAGCAGAGCCTGGCCGGGTTTTCACAGGGGCAACTTGACCTTGACGCAGTCAGACTGATTGAAACCAGACTGCTGGTGCATCAGGCTGATGGCTGGCAGGCACTGCCCTACGTCTGGAATGAAACCCAGACAGACGCGACACTTGAAATTACCGGCGCGGTCAAGCGCCTGCAACTCCATCAGTCTGACACCGAATCGGGTGAACCTGAGAACTTTGCTTACGTCGTGCCTAACCGTAACGAATGTGCCAGTTGTCACGTGCTGGACCAGAACAAAGGTGATCTGTCGCCGATCGGCCCTTCTACACGCAATCTCAACCGGCTTTTTGCACACTATCCAACCGGCGCTGCCAATCAACTGGAAGTCTGGGAGGAACGTGGCTGGCTGAGGAACTTGCCACCACGCGGGCAGCGACCCATCGCGGCCCTGTGGGAACCAGGGAAAACCGATAACCTTGAAAATCGAGCGCGCACCTATCTGGATGTCAACTGTGGTCACTGTCACCAGCCGGGCGGCAGCGGCGATACATCCGGTCTGTTTCTGCATGCTGCCGAGACGTCTGCCCTGGCGTTGGGCGTGTGCAAACCGCCTGTAGCGGCAGGTCGCGGTTCCGGTGGGAATCCCTATTCCATTGTGCCGGGCCACCCTGAACAATCGATTCTCAGTTTTCGCATCAACAGTGACGAAGTCGGTGTACTGATGCCGGAGGTTGGCCGCAGTCTGACGCATGAACAGGGTGCTCAACTGATAAATGAATGGATACGGCAGCAAACGGGGGACTGCAGCTAACCATCATGGACACCGGTCACACAGATCAGATTGTGGTGCGCGCCGAGAAACTCAGCAAAGTGTACACCATGGGTGAAGTGTCGGTGCACGCGCTGCGGGACGTGGATCTTGACCTGCGGCGCGGTGAGTTGCTGGTATTGCTGGGGGCTTCCGGCAGCGGCAAATCCACCCTGCTCAACATTCTGGGCGGGCTTGATATTGCCAGCTCCGGCAAGCTGTTTTATGGCGACACTGAACTGAGCAACGCAACCGATCGGGCACTGACAACCTACCGGCGCGAACATGTCGGTTTTGTATTTCAGTTCTACAATCTGGTATCCAGCCTTACCGCACGCGAGAACGTAGCCCTGGTCACCGATATCGCCAGAAACCCTATGCGACCGGAGGATGCTCTCGCTCTGGTCGGGCTCAGCGATCGCATCAATCATTTTCCCTCACAACTTTCCGGTGGCGAACAACAGCGTGTGGCAATTGCCCGTGCCGTTGCCAAACGCCCTGACATTCTCCTGTGTGACGAGCCCACTGGCGCACTCGACGCCAAAACCGGCAAACTGGTGCTCTCGGTGCTGAATGAAGTCAATCGCGAAACCGGCACCACCACTGCCATCATTACCCACAATGCGGCTATCGGCGCACTGGGAGACACCGTTGTGCGCATGAGCAGCGGCGAAATTGTGGAACGTTACCAGAACTCCAGCCGAGCAGATGTGGAGAGTATTGAATGGTAAGCGCCATCAATCACAAACTGCTGCGCGAGTTATGGCAACTCAAGAGTCAGATGTTGTCGATAGCGCTGGTCGTTGCCACTGGCATCATGACAGTGGTAACGATGCGCGGCAGTTATGAATCACTGGTTATCACTCAGCAGAACTATTACCAGCAGACCCGTTTTGCCGATGTATGGGTATCGATGCGACGTGCGCCTGATACGATGCGGCAGCAGATTCAGAACCTGCCTGGAGTCGCGCTTGCTGACACCCGCATCAGTTTTATGGCCACGCTGGATCTGAGCGGGCTGGACGCGCCGGCAATCGGTCGATTCATTTCACTGCCTGAATATAATCAACCGCTGTTGAACGATATTGCCATTCGCCGGGGGCGTTACGTCGAACCCGATGCACCGGATGAAGTCATCATCAACGAAAAATTTGCCATCGCCAGAAATTTGCGACCCGGTGATTCGGTGCGTGCCATCATCAACGGTCGGGCACGCGACCTGAATATCGTCGGTACCGCGATCTCACCCGAACACGTTTATGCCATGCCACCCGGCGCACTCATGCCGGAAGATGAACGATACGGCATCCTCTGGATGAGTGAGCGCGTACTCGGTCCCGCCTATGACATGGACGGCGCCTTCAACGAAGCTTACGTCCGGCTGTCGCCGGATGCAGATCAACTGGCGGTCATTGACGGACTTAACACCCTGCTGCACCCTTACGGTGGATTTGGCGCCTATCCTCGCCGTGATCAGCCGTCCCACATGATATTGCAGGGGGAACTGGACCAGAACCGGGTGATGGGCACAGCCATCCCAGCCGTATTTCTGAGCGTTGCCGTGTTCCTGTTGCACCTGGTGCTAAGCCGTCTGATCAATACACAGCGTGGCGAAATAGCGGTACTCAAGGCCTTCGGTTACCGCGATACCGAGGTGGGTGCGCACTACCTGATGTTTGCACTCTCCGCGGTGATCTTCGGTATTGTGCTCGGCGCCGTGGGCGGCGCCCTGCTGGGAAAAGCCTATATAGGCATCTATCAACAGTATTTCGACCTGCCAGGACTTGAGTATCAGTTGAGCTGGCAACTGGTTGTGGTGGCGTCACTGATCAGCCTGGCCGGTGCCTGCACCGGTGCCCTGAGCGCGGTCATGAAAGCGGTGCGGCTGCCGCCCGCCGAGGCCATGCGGCCGGAACCGCCTGCGCGCTTTACCCCCGGCTTACTGGAAAAGATCGGTCTGGGCGCCCTGCTCCCTTCCTCCGGCAGGATGATTCTTCGCAATCTGGAACGCAAACCCTGGCAAAGCCTTTTGTCCTCTCTTGGCGTCGCTTTTTCAGTCGCCATACTGGTCATCGGCCTGTTTATGTATGATGGCATTCGTTTTCTGATGGAACTGCAGTTCCGCGAAATTCAACGCGAAGATGTTTCTGTGAATTTTCAGCAGCATCAGTCCGACCGTGTACTCGAAGAGCTATGGCGCCTGCCCGGCGTTACCCGGGTGGAACCGTTCCGGGCAACACCGGTGAGGCTGTCAAATGCGCATCTTCATCGCGACACTGCCATTCTGGGTATGCCCACCGATGGCGTCCTGCGGCGACTGGTCGGCAGCAATGCACAGGTACACCCGGTGCCGGCCAATGGACTGATACTCAGCCGTATCCTGGCTGAACGACTCAATGTTGCTGTTGGCGATGTCATCGAAGCACAAATGCTGGAAGGACAACGGCAACAGTCCGACGTTCTGGTCAGTGGCATTATTGATGATTTCATGGGCGTAACCGCCTATATGAATTTGAATGCGCTGGATGCACTGAGCGGTGAGCAGAACCTGATCAGTGGCGCATACCTGTCGGTCAATGAAGGTGACCGCGCCAGCCTGTATCAAACGCTGAAAAACATGCCAATGGTCGCAGGTGTTGCCGCACCGGCAGATACTCTGGCATCGTTTGACCAGGAAATGGCGCAGAATATATTTATTTCCGTTGGGTTTCTGGTGGGTTTTGCATCTGTGATTGCGGTCGGAGTAATCTACAATGGTGCCCGTATTGCCTTGTCGGAGCGTGGCCGGGAACTGGCCAGCCTGCGGGTGATGGGTTTTCAGCGGGGTGAAGTCGCGGTATTGTTGTTGGGCGAGCAGGCTTTGATTACCCTGCTGGCAATTCCTCTGGGGTGGATTCTGGGTTACGGCCTTGCATGGGGAGTTGTACAGGGCATGCAGACAGACATGTTCCGGCTGCCTTATGTGGTCAATCCTGACACATGGCTGTTCTCCGGCGCCATTACCATCGCGGCGGCCACTGCCAGTGGCATTGCGGTACGCCGGCGCATGGATCGTTTTGATCTGGTCAGTGTACTTAAGACACGGGAGTAATTCATGAGCAAATGGATCGCCGGCGCAGTCATCCTGATTGTGGTCCTGGCATGGACCATGTCGGGTTCAGAGGCTGTCCGCGTGCAGACAGCCCTTGTTGACCATCGCGAACTGGTTGTGACTGTGCAGGAGCAAGGTCGAACGCGGGCCAAATTGCCCTACATCGTCAACTCACCGGTTGCCGGGCACATGCTGCGAACAGACTTGGTGGAAGGCGATCGTGTCGAAAAAGACCAGGTACTGGCCGAGCTGGCGCTGGTATCAGAAGACTCGCGCACAGAGACCACGCATCGCGCCAATCTGGCGGCTGCCATAGCCAGACGACATGCGGCAGAAGCATCTCTTGCGGAAGCAGAATCTGCACTTGAGCGGGCCGAAAGCGAAGCGCAGCGACGCGAGCGACTGTTTCTGGATCGTATGATTGGCGAAGAAGAACGTGACGCCTACCGGCAAACCGTGCAGGCAGCTCAATCCCGCCTGCTCAGTGTACGTTCATCACTGAACGCAGCAATGGCGGACGAAACCAGTGCCCGCGCATTGTTGATGGGCAGCAGTGGTTCAGACTCTGAGAACCCGACCGTGCAGGTTTACGCGCCGGCGTCTGGCACAATCCAGCTGGTTCACGAGCGTGGCGACCGTGTGATAGCAGCCGGTACACCGCTATTTCAGATAAGCAATGAGGATGCGCTGGAGTTGATCATCGACCTGCTGACCCAGGATGCGGTGCGGGTCAATCCCGGTGACACCATTCTCATCACTGGCTGGGGTGGCGATGATGTCCTTATGGGCAAAGTGGATTATGTGGAACCTCAGGCATTTACCAAGTATTCGGCTCTGGGCGTTGAGGAGCAGCGCGTCAATGTTGTTGGCTCACTGCTGGAAAACAACCCGCAACTCGGTGCCGGTTATCGCATCGAGGCGGCCATAGCAGTCTGGCAGCAGGATGACGTGCTGACGGTGCCCACCAGCGCCCTGTTCCGGCGCGACAACAGTTGGCATGTATTCCTGGTCGAGAATGACACGGCCACACTCAGGCCCGTGCGTGTCGGGCAGCGCAGCCGGGACTATGCACAGGTACTGGAAGGTCTCCAGCGTGGCAGCGAGGTTATCGCCTTCCCGTCTGATCTGGTCCAGGAAGGCGTGGCAGTAGAACGGGTCCAGTAAAACCAGTTTATTCGATGGCGTCGGCCGCCATTTGTTCCAGTACGCGGGCACCACCCAGAATGCCGGGCATGGAATGATTACCCTCGTGACAGGCATACTCATACAGATCCGGTGCGGCAAACATCGGCATTTCTCCGGTCCAGGGAACCTCGTACAGATCAGGATCCTCTATCGTAAACTGATAACGCAACTCGCGCTCATTGACCTGATAAAAACGTTCGGTAATTTTTGCATTGGCCGAGGTGTAACCACTGCCCCGGGCAACCTGCTCCGGATGAAAGTTGATGGTTTCCACAACCAGGGTATTACCTTCGTAGTAGCCAATTGAGTCTCCATGCCAGCGCGGAATGCCATCAGGATCGTGCTGCCCGTCGATTTTCACAATGCGGGCATCGTGTGCCATCTCCGCCAGAATCATCACATGGGTCGGACTTTGCACAATCTGTACGGTATTGTTGTAAAGCGACGGCAAAAACGGAACGATGGAAGCAAAACTCAGAATGCATCGCTCCGCCAGCGAGCGACCTTCAGGGCCATCATTCTGATCCAGGTGATCGTAGGACATGGCGGCGCGCTGGGCGGCGCGAACGTCGCGGCCAGTTTCTTTCCACGGAATACGACCGTCCTCTGGCTCTATGATGAAGGATGTCCTCAGCTCGCCGTCAACGACTGCCAGCCAGTCACCCGGATTGATCCAGAAAGCGTTGTACCCTCCCACGTTATGAGGACCGGGTGCTTCCGCGCCACGTTCTTCCAGCGCATCGGTATACTGTTGGAGTGACGGCACCAGCTGCTCGGCAACCTCCTGACTGACCGTCAGCTTGCCTTCAAAGCGCGGATGTCGCTCCACTGCTGTCCGTGATGAGTAGTCCCAGATACCTTGCAGGTCGGGTACTCCCCAGGCTGTCATGGGGTAGGCGTTGTTATCATCAGCAGCAACGCCACCTGCAAACGCCAGGCTCACGGCACAGGCAATGGTTGCGGATAATGATACTGCGCTGCGGGGTAGTTCGAATATTTTCATAGCACCACTTCTTGTTTATTCTTATTTGAATTATTGAGTTAACTGCCTGTCTGAAAATTACAAGTATCATGCAGTCAGATCTGCGTCAAATGAATTCATTCACTTTTCTGCAACAAGTGACTAATGACCTAAGGAACCTCACCTCCGACCAGTTACTTTGTCTGGAAATAGTCTTCCGGCCTGAAGACATCAACCTCTATGGCCGCCATTGCGGCAGCATTGGCGTCTTTCAACTGATCCGCCTCTGCCTGACTGATCACCTTGCCTGCCAACGCCAGATCAGCCAGTTCATGGGCCAGTCCGCGCGGCAGGGTTCTGGTTTTTTGGGCCTGGGCAATTTTTGCTGCGATGGGCTGAATTTCCGTATGCAGGCGGAAGGCTTTCATCAGTCGGCCCATACCCGGGCCGTCTTCCAGGGCGGGCGCAATACCGCCGGTCACGCGATTGAACTGTTCATTCAGGGTCTGAATGCTGCCAGCGACTTTGGGGATCAGCTTGTCTGAGGGACCTCGCGAGAGCGGGTTGAGACGCAGGAACACTGCTGACGGCCCGCGCAACCACCAACCCACCACTGGCACATCAAAATTGGCATGGATGCCTTCGAAGGCTTCCTGAACCTGCGCCAGTGCAAATTCACAACTGTACTGGACCAATGGAAGATCCTCGGGCCTGTTGCCTTCCGCCTTGTAGCGGCGCAGCGCTGACAGCGCCAGCACCTGCCATGTCAGCGCATCGGCAAAGCGTCCGCCCAGACTGCCGCGCGCCTTGAGTTTCCCGCCTATCATATAAAGCGCCAGGTCTGCCAGTAAGGCGTAGCGTGAGGAGGCCCAGGCCAGTCGGCGATAGTAGGTGGCTACGGCACCCTGCTCCGGACTGCCGGCACTGAACCCACGGGTCAGGCCGCGCACCTTGCTGCGGACAAAATTGCTTGCCGTATGCCACAGCCAGCCCAGCAGTTTGTTGCGAAATGCTGTGGCATCATTGTCTTCCACAGCCTTTACCAGCGGCAGTGCGTACGGGTGGCAGCGGGTCGCGCCCTGTCCAAAGGTGATCAGTGTACGGGTCATGATGTTGGCACCCTCCACTGTTATGCTGACCGGCGCGCTGCTGTAACCACCACCCAGGATATTATTGGGCCCCTGCATGACGCCGGCACCAGAAAACACATCCATACCATCAATAATCGCTTTCTGCGTGTATTCGGTGCTGCTGGACTTTAACAGCGCTGAGATAACCGGCGGCTGCTCACCATTGTCGAGCGCTGAACATGAGTAGACCCGGGCGCCTTCAAACAGGTAGGCAAATGCCGCAATACGGGCTACCTTTTCCTGCACCCCTTCCATTTGGCCGATGGCAAAACCAAACTGGTGCCGGATCATCGAATACGCACCGGTCGCGGCGGCAATCAGTTTCATGCCGCCAATGGCGCCGGCGGGCAATGACACCGCACGCCCGCCCGCCAGTTGTTCCATCAGCATACGCCAGCCCTGTCCGGCGTAGTCAGGCCCGCCGATTATCTGTTCCGGCGATGCAATCACGTCTTCACCAATGATCGGTCCATTGTAAAAACTCAGCCCGATTGGCAAATGATGATCATCATTGGTCAGGCCCGGCGTGCCTTTGTGCAACATGATCACAGTGATTCCGGGATACTCGCCCTTACCCAGCAGGTTTTCAGGATCGTGCATCTGAAAAGCGAGCGATATCAGATTGGCGGCAGGCGCAAGCGTGATATAGCGTTTGCGGAAGTTCAGACGGATTTTTGTCTCCCCGGCCTCATCCCGGAAGACCACGCCTTCCGCCTTGATGGATGCCGCATCGGACCCGGCAGTGAGTTCAGTCAATCCGAAGCATGGCACATATTCACCACTGGCAAGTTTTGGCAAATACGCCTGCTTTTGTTCATCTGTTCCGTAGTGTTTCAGCAGCTCTGCTGCGCCCAGTGAGTTCGGGATGACAACAAACGTGCCCACGGTCGGATTGTAAGGGTTTACCTTGGCCATAACGGAGGAAATCGCCAGTGTCGAAAACTCCTTGCCGCCATACTGCTTGGGAATCAACAGCCCCATAAAACCCTGCTGCTTGATAAACTCCAGCACATCATCCGGTACCTTGCGAGTGGTGGCGACCTGATAGCTGTCCACCATGCGGCACAATTCTTCGGCAGGACCGTCGATAAACGCCTGCTCTTCCTCGGAGTGCTGGTTGTAAGGCTCACGGAGCATCCTGCTGAAATCAGGATTGCCTGAGAATATCTGGCCGTCAATCCAGACTGTACCGGCCTCCAGCGCCTGTCGCTCCGTATCTGAAATACGCGGCAACACATTGTTATCACGCATGAACCTCATTATTGCACCAAACATACTACGCCCTCGGCCTGTGTCACGACAAATTAACAGAACTATGTTATATCCATTGTACGCATTTAGAATCAGATCGTCTTTATGAATATGTTCATTTTTTTATGACAGCGGTGACACGCAATCAGGAGTAGTCATGATTTCACGCCCCGTCCTCACCAGTACATTACTGGCCTGCCTCTGGGCCTCAGGACCAGCCAGTTCGCAAACCATTTATCCGGCACCGGATCATGAATCCCCGGAGTACTGGCGAAGCAGCGGGCAACAGGCACTGCAGGCCGCTCTGGCGCAACAGCCGAACACCCGCCGCGCAAAAAACGTCATCCTTGTGGTAGGTGACGGCATGGGCATATCTACAGTCACAGCCAGCCGGATTTTCGGCGGCCAACAACAGGGACGCAGTGGCGAAGAAAACTCTCTCGTGTTTGAACAGTTCCCGTCTGTCGCTTTGGCAAAAACCTATAATACCAATCAGCAAACTGCGGATTCCGCCGGCACCATGACTGCCATGATGTCCGGCATAAAAACACGCGCTGGCGTGATCGGCGTCAACCAGCTCGCCAACCGTGCCGATTGCGCATCATCCATAGGCACCGAAGTTCCCTCGCTGATGCAGCAGGCCGCTGAACGCGGCATGGCAACCGGGTTTGTGACCACCACGCGTATTACCCATGCAACCCCCGCAGCCACTTACGCTCACAGCCCCGAACGCGACTGGGAAAGTGATGCGAATCTGAGTGATGAAGCGCGTCTCAATGGCTGCCAGGACATTGCCGCACAACTGCTGTCCTTTGATTTCGGTCGCGGCATCAATGTGGCAATGGGCGGTGGTTTGCCGGCCTTTATTCCGACCACACAGACTGAACAGCTCACCGGCATGTCAGGACAGCGGCGCGATGGGCGCGACCTGACCCGTGAGTGGCTGGACAAATACGACAACAGTGCCTTCATCTGGAATCGCACCCAGCTGGCTGCGCTGAGCCTGGACACCACCCAGCATGTGCTTGGGCTGTTCAGCCGCTCGCAGATGAGCTATGCCTACGACCGTGCGTCCGAGGAAGCAAGTGAGCCTTCTCTTCCGGAGATGACGGCGGCTGCCATCGAGCTTTTGCAACACCAGTCCGGCGATAGTGGATTCTTCCTGATGATAGAGGCTGGACGTATTGATCACGCTCATCATGCCGGCAATGCATACAGGGCGCTGTACGATACGCTGGAGATGTCTGATGCTGTGCAGACTGTTCTGGATATGACGGACGCTGAGGACACACTGATCATCGTCACTGCCGACCACAGTCACTCACTGACCATTGGTGGTTATGCAACACGAGGCAATCCGATTCTGGGTACTGTCGTCGGTAATGACAACAGCGGTCATGCCCATGAAGAAGTGCGTCTGGCTGACGACAGTCTGCCGTTTACCACGCTGGGTTATCGGGACGGACTAGGCTTTGCCGAGGACGCGGGCGGTGATCGTCGCTATGCGCAACCGGGCGCCGCCGGCCGCCACAACCTGCTGGAAGTTGATACCACAGACCCCGATTTCCATCAGGAGGCTCTGGTTCCACTGGAATCCGAAGGACATGCCGGTGAGGACGTCGCCATTTTCGCCAAGGGGCCATGGGCTCACCTGTTCCACGGCGTGCATGAACAGCATTATGTCTATCACGTGATGCGCCACGCGCTGGGCTGGTAGGGTCTTCAGCGACATTAACGGTTTGTAAGCTGCTGTCCGCTCAGGCAGAATGAAGGCATTCAGATATTCCCTCATATGACTGAGCGAGGTAGTCATGACAGAGTCGTCAGCCACCACGGCCGCCGTAGCAACCCAAACCGACAAGCCCCGGTTCCAGCACTGGCGCCTGTCGCATGATCGCGACAATATCATCTATGCTTACCTGGACCGGGCGGGTGAAAGAGTCAACTCGCTGTCCAGAGGCGTGCTGGAGGAATTCGAACAACTGATTCTGATGGCAGAGACCACCTCGCCGCGCGGACTGGTGCTGTTGTCAGGTAAAACCACCGGTTTTGTTTTTGGTGCCGATGTACGCGAGTTTGAAGGTTTCACGGATCCGGCAGAGGTAACAGCCGAGATAAGCCGCGTTCATGACATGTTCAATCGGCTTGAGAACCTCAGGTGTCCCACTGTCGCCGCCATCGAAGGTTATTGCCTGGGTGGCGGACTGGAAATGTCGCTGGCATGTGACTACCGGATTGCCAAAGATGTGCCGTCTACCCGTCTTGGATTCCCGGAAATTCAGCTGGGCATCTTCCCCGGCTTCGGCGGATCGGTCCGCTCGGTAAAAACAATGGGTGGCCTGAAAGCCATGGAACTGATGCTGACGTCACGCCAGGTCAGTGCGCGCGCCGCCAAAGCCATGGGACTGGTTGATCAGGTCATAGGACGCCATGAAGAGCTTCTGTGGGCAGCGCGCAGTGCTGTTCTGGCCGGCAAAAAACACAAGGGCCCCGGACTGGTCGGCCGGCTTGCCAATGCATGGCCCGTGCGTGCAGTACTGGCAAACCAGATGCGCAAGCAGACCCGGCGCAAGGCCCGGCCTGAGCACTACCCCGCCCCTTTTAAACTGATTGATACCTGGGAGAAGTTTGGCGGCAGTCGCAAAAAGATGATGGCGGAGGAGGCACGGGCGGTTGGTGAACTGATGGTCTCATCCACAGCCCAAAGCCTGCGACGTGTGTTCCATCTGATGGAAAGGTTGAAATCGGAAGGCAAAGGCACAGAATTCAGTGCACGCCATGTCCATGTGGTAGGCGCCGGCGTCATGGGCGGCGACATCGCTGCCTGGTGCGTACTGAGGGGCATGAACGTCAGTCTGCAGGATCGCGAAATGAAGTACATTACGCCTGCTCTCAAGCGGGCTGAAGTACTGTTCCGCAAAAAACTGCGCGATCCCTCGAAGGTAAAATCCGCTCTTGATCGTCTGCGACCTGACCCTGACGCCGCTCTGGTTGGCCAGGCTGATGTTGTGATTGAAGCCATTTTTGAGAACGCCGAAGCAAAGCAGGCACTGTTCAGGGAGCTTGAGCCTCGCATGAAGCCAGGTGCAATTCTGGCCACCAACACCTCAGCGATTCCGCTGGAAAGCCTGGCCGGTTGCCTGAGCAACCCATCCCGACTGATAGGTTTGCACTTTTTTAACCCTGTCTCCCGGATGCCGCTCGTGGAAGTGGTGTATGGTCCCGATACTGATCCGCAGGAACAACTGAAAGGCGCAGCTTTCTGTCAACAGATCAGCCGCTTTCCGCTGCCGGTAAAGAGTAGCCCGGGATTTCTGGTCAACCGCGTACTTGCGCCTTACATGATGACGGCATTGCAACTTCATCGCGAGGGTGTGCCTGCCGAAGCTCTCGATGCTGCCGCTGAAGCATTCGGCATGCCGATGGGGCCGGTGGAGCTGGCCGATACAGTCGGGCTGGATGTCTGCCTCATGGTGACAGGTGTCCTTAAATCCGATGATACTGATATGCTGCTGGAAAACCCTGAAAAGGTTTTCATCCAGAAACTGGTGGATGCCGGCAAACTTGGCAAAAAATCCGGTGAGGGAATTTACCGCTGGATAAAAGACAAGCCGCAGAAAAACCTGGCTGCCGTGCACGGTCATAACCTGGCTGAACTTGCAGACAAACTGGTCAGTGCCTACATCAACGAATGCAGATCCGCGCTGGCAGACGGCGTCGTCAGCGATGCAGACCTGCTGGATGCGGGCATGATTTTTGGCACCGGCTTTGCCCCGTTCCGTGGCGGCCCGCTGTATTACCTGCAACATCAGGACCAGCAGCCAGCCATCGCGCCGCAGCCGACACAGGCATCCTCTACAACCACCGAAAACGGTCCGGCAGAACCGGCAGCAGATGAAGCCGAGCAGGAGACAGAAACCCGTGTATAACTCAGAGAATCATGCCCAGACGTTACGCAAAGTTGTTATCGCCGGCGGTGTCCGCCTGCCATTCTGCCGGTCAAACACTGCATACGCCGACCTCAGTAACCTGGATATGCTCAGCGACACATTACAACAGCTGAGCACGCGTTTTAAATTATCCGGAAAAAAGATTGATGAAGTTGTTGCCGGCGCGGTGACCAGCCACAGCAAAGACTGGAACCTGGCGCGCGAAGCCGTGATGAGTACAGACCTGTCGCCGGCCACACCTGGCATCACGCTGCAAATGGCCTGTGGCACCTCGTTGCAGGCAGCCCTGATGTCAGCAGCCAAAATCGCCACTGGTCAGATAGATTGTGCAATCGCCGCTGGCACAGATACGACCAGCGACGCCCCGGTGGTGTTTCAAAGGCGGTTCGCGCGACGTCTTATCAAACTCGGTCAGGCACGCTCGCTCAAGGCGCGCATGCAAACCCTGAAGGGTTTTCGTCTTTCAGAACTGGCACCACGGGCGCCGGCCAACGGAGAACCACGAACCGGTCTGTCCATGGGTCAGCATTGTGAACTGATGGCGCAGCAATGGGGCATCACTCGCGAGGAGCAGGATCAGCTGGCACTGGAAAGTCACCTGAAGGCCGCCGCCGCTTATGATGCCGGTTTTTTTGATGACCTGGTAAACAGCTACGAAGGTGTCGGGCGGGACAACAATATCCGGGGTGACAGCTCGCTGGAAAAACTCGCCTCCCTGAAGCCGGTTTTTGACCGTAAACATGGCACGCTGACAGCTGGTAACAGCACCCCTCTGACCGATGGTGCCGCCGCCGTTCTGTTGTGCAGCGAAGAATGGGCCAGGGCCAACGACTTGCCCATTCAGGCCTACCTCACCGCGGGGCGAAGCAGTGCTGTCGACTTTGTGCATGGCGAGGGTCTGCTGATGGCGCCAACTGTCGCCGTCAGCGAGTTGCTGATGCACAACGGATTGACCCTGCAGGACTTCGATTGTTATGAAATCCACGAAGCCTTTGCCGCACAGGCGCTTTGCACACTCAAAGCCTGGGAGGATCCGGAGTTCTGTCGCAGCAGACTGGGCAGGGACCAGGCCATGGGCAGCATTGATCGTAGCAAGATGAATATCAAGGGCGGCTCTCTGGCATTCGGCCATCCATTTGCTGCAACTGGCGCACGCATCCTCGGATCGCTGGCCGCCATTCTGGAGGAAAAAGGCAGTGGGCGCGGCCTGATATCGGTATGCACCGCCGGTGGCATGGGTGTTGCGGCGATCGTCGAGAGGTCCTGAGAGATGAGCATCTGCAGCCGTTTTGCTGTCGGTTTTACCATTCTGTGCACAGCCTTACTGAGTGCTCCGACCAGCGCTCAGAACTGGCTGGAGCTGAGCATCGCAGACATCATGCAGGGTTACGAATCCGGCGAACTTAGCAGCGAAGCCCTGACCCGTTTTTACCTGCAGCGTATTGAGTCACTGGACCAACAACTGGGTATCAATGCGGTAGTCACACTCAATCCCGATGCTCTGGCTGACGCCGTAGAGGCAGATCAACAGCGGGCTTCAGGAAATGTGCGCGGGGTTCTGCATGGCATTCCGATGCTCATCAAAGACAATATTGATGTCGCAGGGCTGCCCACCACAGGCGGATCCCTGGCACTTAAAAACAATATTGCCGGCTCTGATGCATTTCTGGTTGCCCGGTTGCGCGACGCCGGCGCGATCATACTTGGCAAGACCAATATGGCCGAGTGGGCCTTCAGTCCCAATGTTACCGACAGCTCTGTTGCCGGCATCACAAGAAACCCGTACAACCTGCTGCACACGCCGGCGGGATCGAGTGGTGGCACCGGCGCAGGTATTGCTGCCAATTTTGCTGTTGCCGGCATAGGAACAGATACCGGCAACTCTGTCAGGGGACCCTCCTCACACAATAGTCTGGTGGGCATACGCAGCACCATGGGACTGACCAGTCGCATGGGTATCATCCCTTTGTATCTGCGCAATGATATCGCCGGTCCCATGGCCAGAAGCGTGGCAGATGCTGCGACCATCCTGCAGGCGATTGCTGCGCCGGACCCTGAAGATCCGGCCACACGCCACCGACCTGCCAATGTTGACCGGAACTACATACAGGCCTTGCGCACGGACAGCCTGCGTGGCGCCCGTATCGGTGTCATGCGCTATTACACCATGCAGGCGTCAATTGATCCCGCCATCAGAACTCTCTTTGAGCAGGCATTGACGGACCTGACCGCACAGGGCGCCATACTGGTAGAGGATTTTGGCATACCCGGGTTTGAAGAGTTGATACGGGACAACTGGTGCAATACATTTCAGGAAGACGTGAACCAGTATCTCTCGCAACAAACCCATGCATTTGCAGCAACATCGCTGGAACAGGTGGTGGCATCGGGCCTGTTTCTGCCTTCCGTTGGCGACAGCCTCGGTGGCATGATCCGGAATGCCAGCAGCAACGAACAGTGCGGGGATCTGTTCGAAAATCCCCGTAACATCAGTTTCCGAAACGCCGTCGTGACGGCAATGCAAAACAGCAGCATAGATGCTCTGGTCTACCCAACGTGGAGCCATCCACCGCGGCGGATCGGCGACTCCAGCAGCCCGACCGGCGACAACAGTCAGCACATTGCCCCGCATACCGGTCTGCCGGCAATCACCCTGCCCATGGGATACAACCGGGACGGTCTCCCCGCCGGCATCAGTCTGCTGGGTCCGCTTTACAGTGAAGCCAGGCTGGTCGGATTTGCATACAGCTACGAACAGGCGACAAAACATCGGCGGATGCCGGTTCTGTCACCTGCTGCAGTCGACAATGCCGACTGATCAACCCTGATTGCGCTGGTAGATATCCGCTGAGGCCAGCGCAGTCAGATTCAGAATGCCCCGCCCTGATACTGACGGAATCAGAATGTGGGCCGGTTTTTCCAGACCGCTCAGGAACGGACCTATCAGGCGTGCATTGGTCAGTGAGCGCAACAGCCCCAGCGCAATACTGGCCGCGTCCATATTCGGCATTACCAGGATATTGGCGCGCCCTTTGATGGCCGCACCTTCAAACACGGTTTCACGCAGTTCCGGATTCAGCGCGGTCAGGGAGTGCATTTCACCGTCAATCTGCACTTCCGGCATCTCCATTCTGAGCCGATGGGCAGCGCTTTTCATCTTCAGTGCCGACACGTCTTCATAGGTACCAAAATTGGAGTGTGACAACAGAGCTACCACCGGCTCGATGTCAAAAGACTGTTGAACAAAACGAATTGCATCTTTGGCAATATCAACAATTTCGTCTTCGTTCGGATTTACATTTACAAATGGATCAGTCAAAAACAGTGGTCCGTCATCCATCAACAGTACACAGATGGAGGACAGTCTGCCGCCGGATTTGGTCGAGCGGATGATGGGGCGGATATCACGCAAATGGGTATCAAAGCGGCCAACTTTGCCACACACCATGCCATCCGCCTCACCCATGGCCACCATCAGCGCTGCCAGCACCGTGTTGTTGCTATGGACGGTGGTACGGGCCGCCTCAACAGACACACCGGAGCGTCCGACATGCTGGTGATAAAACTGCCAGTATTTTTTATGATCGTCGGCGTGATCTGAATTGAATACCTCAAAGTCCTTGCCTGGCTCCAGTCGCAAACCGATGCTCTGAATTTTATCGGCAATCACCTGCGGCCGGCCAATAAGGATGGGTTTTGCTACGCCTTCATCGACCACGGCCTGCATTGCCAGCAACACATCGTCATTTTCGCCTTCAGCATAAACAATACGGGCTGGATGTTTACGCGCCAGATCGATATTGGGCTGCATAAACAGACGGCTGCTGTTGACGTAAGCGCTGAGCTTGTTGCGGTAGGCATCCAGATCGGTAATCGGGCGCGTGGCAGCACCGCTTGCCATCGCCGCCTTGACCACTGCCAGCGGTACTTCTTCGATCAGGCGTGGATCAAACGGTTTGGGGATCAGGTACTCGCGGCCAAATTTCAGGTCTTCATCAATATAAGCCTTGGCCACAGTTTCAGAAATTTCCCGGGTCGCCAGATCTGCAATAGCTCTGACGCAGGCACGTTTCATTTCATCATTGATATGGGTTGCACCGCAGTCAAGCGCACCGCGGAAAATGAACGGAAAACACAGAACGTTATTAACCTGATTCGGATAGTCAGACCGACCCGTGGCAAGAATTGCATCCGGTCGCGCCGCACGGGCTTCTTCCGGCATGATTTCCGGTATGGGGTTGGACATGGCAAGAATCAGCGGGTCACGGGCCATCAGCTTGACCAGCGCACCATTAAGCACACCGGGACCGGACAATCCCAGGAACAGGTCGGCATCCCTGATGGCATCTTCGATGGTGCGATCATCAGTCTCTACAGCAAATTTTTCTTTCCAGGGGTTCATGCCTTCTTTGCGGCCCTTGTAAATTACGCCGCTGCGATCGATCATGCGGACATTTTCCAGTCGCACACCCATGCTGACCAACAATTCCACACAGGCAATACTGGCTGCACCCGCCCCGGAAGCTACCAGTTTTATATCCTCAAACTTCTTGTTGACGATACGCAGACCATTAAAGATCGCAGCTGCCGCAACAATGGCTGTACCGTGCTGGTCATCGTGAAACACCGGAATGTTCATGATGTCGCGCAACTTGCGCTCTACCAGAAAACACTCGGGCGCCTTGATGTCTTCCAGGTTGATACCACCAAATGTGGGCTCCAGTGACGCGATGATCTCTACCAGCTTGTCAACATCATGCTCGTTGATCTCGATATCAAACACGTCAATGTCAGCGAATTTCTTGAACAGCACCGCCTTGCCTTCCATGACCGGCTTGGCGGCCAAAGGCCCGATATTGCCCAGTCCCAGCACCGCTGTCCCGTTGGTGATCACTGCAACCAGATTGCCGCGTGCGGTCAGTTTGGCCGCCTGAGCGACATCCTCAACAATTGCCTCGCAGGCGAATGCCACACCCGGGGAATAGGCACGGGACAGATCCCGGTTATTGGCCAGTGGTTTGGTGGGGCGTATGGCGAGCTTGCCGGGCGTGGGTTCTGAGTGATAGCGCAGGGCACTGTCTTTGAAATTGTCTTTGAAAGAGTCGTCTGACATTTAAATCATCCTGATCGGCTAAACGTGAGATGTTAGAGTTCTGTCGCTGTTGATTCTGCGGCATTCCCCGATAATGATCCTTCGGTGCATTATAACCACCCCAACGTATGAAATCGAACGATACCTGAGAGGTACTGTTCGCAAAACAGGCGCATCCCCGTCACTTCAACCTAAAAACCCCGCACCCTGACGCATTCTGTAACATCCTGATTCCCATGGCGGAAGCCGCAGTCTAGAATTTTTACGCCCTCAGTTGTTTATGAGGTATATCAAAATATTTATTGAATGAAATCAGCGTGATTCTTCTGTCGGGATAACGTAGTCGCTGAAAAATAAAAACAATCAATGGAGAGGTTACGATGAAACGATTTTACGCCGCCAAAACACTCCTGCTCACGCTTGGTGTTATCGCCGCAAATCAGTCAATCGCACAGGAAAACAGTGAAAACGAAAGTGACATAGAAGAGGTGGTTGTCACCGGCTCGTTTATCCGCGACAGCCAGTTCACCAATGCATCACCCGTGGTCAGTATTACGACGGATGAAATATGGCAGTCCGGTGCTGCCAACCTGGGTGAGTACATCCGCGACCTGCCGTATATGGAGAACATAGATACGGTTGCCAATACGCTGGACGCCCAGGATGGCCAACAGGACTCCAACTCGGCACGTTTCAACCTGCGGGGCCTGGGTGTCGAGTCGACATTGACACTGATGGATGGCCGTCGCACAGCCAATTCCGGGGCCGTTTCAAGCCTGCTGCCCAGCATCGCCCAGCAGCGGGTCGAGATTGTGACTGACGGGGGCGCCGCACTTTATGGCGCCGACGCCGTTGCCGGCGTGGCCAATATCATCCCCTATAAGGAGTATGAGGGCCTCAGAGCCCGCACCTACTACAAACGTGATGACCGTGGTGGTACGGAGCAAAGTTCCGTGGAATTGATGACCGGTCTTACCTTTGACAGCATCGGTGTCAACTGGGTTGGCGCCATTGAACTATCGAAACGAACTGCATTGGCCACAGCTGAGCGCCCAAAATATCTGCGCATCGCCGATCAGGATTCTTCTTATGGCAACCCCGGTGCATGGCAAAGCTGGAACAACCGTATCTCCGGCCTTGGACGCGCCCAGGATCCAAGCTGTGACACGTTTAACGAGGGACATGAAGACCTGGGCCAGACCGGCGCTCTGCCCAGTGGCACACCCGCGTCGCTGGGACGCTGCCTGCTCTACTACGGCGAGTGGCAGGACTTTGCCCGTCCTTCAATAGGTTACACAATGTTCAACAATTTCACGTATCAGCCGACCGACTGGCTGCAACTGGAATTCCAGATGAGTCACAATTACCGGGAATCGCAGCTGATCAGCTCGCCCAGCAATGCGGTGACAGCGCGCGCCAACCATATGCAATTGCGTGTTCCGGCCAGTCATCCGGCCAACCCCTTTGGCAGAGACGTAATGCCATATTTCTGGCGTCCCTTCACCAAGCTAGGCACCCTGCCCAGTGTCACAGAAGGCACCGGCTACATGCGCACCGTCTATCCCTACTACACTGACACCTACAAGTTTGGTGGCGAATTCTCGATTGCCGACACGTCATGGGTAGGTGAGTCCTGGATTGGGTACCAGCAGTATCGTCGTCGTATCAAGGATGATGCCTATTCGCTGTCACGCATGTCAGCGGCATTGCGCGGCGAGGGCGGACCCGGCGGTAATGAATGGTTTAACCCATTCGGATCAGCTGACCCCCGCTCACCTCATTATGTGGCTGGCCTGACAGATAACAGCCAGTCTGTAGTCGACTGGCTGGTTGTGGATAATCATCACGAAACCAACCGTAACCGTCTGGTTTACTGGGATACCGTATTTAACGGCGAAATCCTGGAGATACCCGCTGGCAGGATTCTGGGTGCGGCGGGTTTCCAGTTCCGCAAGGCTCGTGACATCAACCGTAACAATCCCCTGACAGTTGCACGCGACAATCTGACCTCTGATATTACCTCATATATCAGTCCTATAGAGGCGCGCGACTCCAATGTCCGCTCCGCATTTATGGAACTGGAAATACCGCTGCTGACCAATTCAGTCATCGGCAATGTGGGGATTAAAGCCGCCGCACGTTATGAGGATTTCTACACACTGGGGTACTCCACGACAAAACCCAAGATCTCCCTGCTTTGGGAAGCACTGGACAGCCTTTCGTTCAGAGCCAGCTATGGCGAATCATTCCTCGCACCTTCCGCTACTCAACTGAGGCCCGCTCTGCAGGAGAACTGTACAGACGTGCCTGATGACGATCCGGATCCGATTACCGGCCTGTCGATGAACGGTCGGCCCAGCTGCCTGTCGGGTAATCCGAACCTGAATGCAGAAGAGTCAAAAATCTACAATTTAGGGATGAGCTGGTTGCCAATCGAAGGTCTGAGCATTGATATTGATTACCAGGAAATCGAGTATTTCGACAAGATCCAGACCCTTGTCAGTGACGAGGTGACCGCAGTGCAGTTCCAGGATTTCCTGGCGGCCACATCCTACACGGCAGACAGCTACGATACCGGCAACCCGAGTCATGTTGCAGACGCTGTCGCCTGGGTACTTGCCAACCCACACCCGCTGGTTTCGCGCTTCCCTGACGGCACAGTCGACGCAATTATCCGTGCGCCGGTAAATTACGCCTCGCAGTTTGTAGAAGGGTTTGATGTTCGTATGCGCTACGGATTTGCGTATCAGGACTGGGGGCGCTTCAGTGTCAGTCTGGGCGGCAATTATTATACTCGCTGGGAATATCAGCAATCGCCAACCTCACCGATTATTGATGCCCGCGGCATATCCAACTCGACAACGGGTTTTGCACCACCTCTTTCCAAATGGAAAGGCAATCTGGGTCTAAGCTGGTTCAACGCAAATCACTCGGCAAGCATTACTGCCCGCTATCAGGACGAAATGATTTACGATGAAACCACATCAACCATTGGTTACAACCTGGCTGATTTCCCCGTTATCAGAGCCATTGCAACAGCTGATGCACGTTATTCCTACCGATTTGATATCAATCGTATTATTCGCGCGGATGCGAATGTCACTGTAGGCATAACCAATCTGTTCGATCGCATGCCACAACGACTGCCGCAGGCGAATGGCATGGAGTCACGCGTCGATACACCGTTTGGTCGACAGTTCTATGTGTCCATGGATTTTGAGCTGTAAGCAGGGACATCAGATGGAACCGTGCAACTGTCGCAT
>TARA_R110002072_G_scaffold284396_5_pt1 | contig 130498 bp, 116 predicted proteins | sample TARA_R110002072 | Tara Oceans TARA_R110002072 (sample SAMEA4397118) | marine metagenome | biome: Polar Biome; feature: [SRF] surface water layer (ENVO:00010504); material: water (ENVO:00002006), including particulate matter (ENVO:01000060) such as... | depth 5 m
TATTTTTGGCTCTTTCCCTCAGTAATTCCCTTATTTTTCATTGAATTAGCATCCGAGCAACGGATTTTTGGCCGGTATAAGTGACGGACTATGCATCCATTGCTTGGGTACGCAGCTCCGACTCAGCCTTACAGACAATTGATTTTTCGGGCTATTTACTCTAAAACCATTTCTATTATGTGCGCCTGCGCTACTATCCAGATATGAGGCCGCGCGCTGAACCCAGTCATGACATGTGAACGAGTTTTATTTCAGTTGATTTCTGACGACAGTTTGGACACCACTTTATTGAGATATCGTGCAGCGTTGATGGGTGACTTTGCCGGCTCGCGATATAAATATTACGGCTAATAGGGGCACGTTGTGGGACTGAAAGACTTTCTCAAAGGTTTAGACGATAGTGTTAAAGCAGTCATTTCACCTGATTTCGAGGTGGAAATCATCGAAACCGACTACGTGCCGTCTTTTTCGGATGCAAGTATCACCTACGATAATCTCGACACAAAAAAGAAGAGGTGTAAGCGATTAGAAAGCTGTGTCCTTTATGTTGATATCAGAAATTCTGCAAAAATAAGTGCGGAACGCCAACCGAAAACTCTTGCAAAAATGTACTCAAGTTTCGTTCGAAGCATGCTTTCGTGTGCTCGATATTATGGCGGACACGTAAGAAACATCGTCGGCGACCGAGTTATGGTTGTTTTCGATAAAGAGAACTGTTTCGAGAGTGCTGTCGACACAGCGATCCTGATGAATACTGTCTGTAAACATATTCTCAACAAAAGAATTTCCTCATTCGAGTTCAGTGCTGGAATAGGGATTGATCACGGAAAAATGTTAATCACTAAATCCGGTGCAATTCGCCGAGGGGATGAAAAAGAGTTCTATCGTAGCCTCGTTTGGCTGGGCAAGCCGGCTAATGTGGCTTCGAGGCTCACTGACCTGGCAAACAAAACTATATGCTATTCCATTCCTGCGGTTCATCAGGGTAATTATTATCCCTACTCAGAGCGCTGGCATTGGTATAGCAGGCCGTATGAAGAGTTTATCGACGATTTGGAGACAACTAGCTCAAGGCTGCTAAAACACAAAGATGAGCACTTCCTCACATTCTTTAAAACTACAATATGGCGGAGCCAATCCCAAAACCCAATACTAATGACAAAGGCTGTTTATGACGGATTCAAAGCGGCCAAACCAAATGCCGACTCTATCAAGAATGGATGGTGGTCTAAGAATAACGCCGGAGTAAAAGACTATGACGGAGAAATCTATGGCGGTGATGTGATATTTTCAGCGGTGGAAGAAATATGAATAAAGACGCGATAGACATTCTAGATAAAAACCTTACTAAGACTAATGATTGGCTCAAATTCGCAGAAGCAAAAAACGGGGCTCTAATCGCTTTGGACTGCGCAGTCATGCTTGGTGTGTTAAGGGTGACTTCCAGCATTGATGAAATTTCACTTCCTTTATTGCTTTATGTGACATCACTGTTCATCTTATCAGGTATTTCGCTTTCAATATCTTTAGCCTCATTTTTACCGAGACTGAAGAAACCGTTTTGGATAACAATTAGTAAAAAGAAAGAAAGCGACAACCCATTCTATTTCGGGGATGCCTGCAAATATAGTGCGCACGAGTATCTACAGCTATTAAATATAGAGGGAGGTTCAGATAATAAGCGATTCCTTGAAAAGGCAGCTGACCAAATAGTTACGAACTCAAAAATTGCCTTCATGAAATACAGATTGTTTACAACCGCCGCTTGGTTATTTTTATCAGCTATTCTAACACCACTCGGCGCGCTTATTATTTTGACGTTGAGAGAGTAAATCATAGCAAGTCCAGTCACAGCTACGGCATTTTAGTTACGGCTGACTCTTCATTCGAACTCCGCGCGCGCTGGCGGCGTTATACATAAATCGAGTAGCGATCATGGATGTGTATGAACTGATACATGGTCTGGTGAGGACAGATGACAATCTTATACAAAGTGCCGACGACCTGAATCAGGCTATTGATCATATTGTTCAGTTGATTCAAGACTCTTGCACTTTGTATATGCACGGTAGCTACGCAAGCTCTTCCTTCCTTAGCATCACAGCATGTGAAGAAGTGGCTAAAGCCCATATAGGCCTATTCACAGATGGTCAACCTGCGGATAAGAAAGGTAGAAATCTATTCAGGGATCATAGAACTAAACATAAGATGGCAGCTTTACCAACTGTCCCAATGGGGCAGCGCTTAGAAGAAGCCCTCGGAAAAATTGAATTGAAACGAATTATGAATATGGCACATAATTCAGGCTTCGTTAAAACAAGGGAGAGTGCGCTCTACTTTCAGCGAGAGAAAGGTCGGTTCGTAGTCCCGGGCAATAAAATAGATCAAAATCTTTCGCGCTCATTAGTCCTATTCGCAATTGAGGTATTTGACGATGCTTTGGTTGGGTTAACTAACCACTCTTATGAAATGGATGATATTACGGATAAGCTGTTTGAGCAGGTCAAAAATACATAAAAAGCGCTTACAACGTGATGCGGCTCTGCTAAGAATATCAACCGATCGTTAGGCGGCCAATTGAGAACCATGACTGATGACGAAATAAGTGAATATATTCAAGAAGGATATCGTAGCTTCCGTCGAAATTTCGGTGAATACATCAATCCTCATTACAGGGGATCCGATCGCTACAACTTATTTGAACGTGGCTGGATCCAAGCTCAAAAACAAACACCTGATTATGTAATCAGAGAATGGGCAAATACGAAAATCGCTAGCGGAAGATTCGATAAAGCGGAGAAAGAGCGAAAAAAGCAACTAGATATTTCCAAGTATAAGAAACGAAAAGGTAGTTGAATCTTCACAACTTTACTAGACATCTTTTAGTGTTACAGTGAAGCTAAATGGACGTGTCCATGTCAGTCGGGACGCTCGTTTTCGCTGCGCTGAGCGGTGACCATGGTTCTCCCCTTGGCCTCACCATGAAGTTTGAGCAAAACAGAAGGTTGTGAGCATTCCTTCGCGCATACAGTTCTGATAAGGGGAGATAAGATAATAGAATGCAAGCGAAATAAAAGACACCACAATAATCCTCGCCATCAATTTTACTTCTTTTTTTAACTCGTATTTAATTGAATCTGGGATACGTTTTTCTGGCATCGCATACACCAAGTTTTCATGGAAGAGTGTTATTGCTTCAATAATAGTCAGGCCCCATTTAAATGGACTGATACTGAAGGAGTGGAGCCTATATTTGCGAAAAAGCTGCCCCCAAATTGTCGCTGCCAACGGCTTTTAGTCGCTTTCACTCACCCAGTCCGACTAATTTTCCACTTTTACCTAGGGGTTAATTACTTAGGCATCTGATGCAAATAAATAATCAATGTTTTCGGGCTTCGTCAAATTACTGGACGGATAAAACACAGACATTGACTACTTGTCTTGTTCATCATTCACAAATTCGAAACTTACACATACAAGTATCAATGACAGTTAACGTTACTGTCGCCATCTATATAATATGCCAGGTCTTCGCGTCCGCATCAAACTCTGCTACACCAACAGCAGTGAGTGACTTCAGGCCTTCTTCAACCGATTTAACAGGTTTCCGTTTAAACAATTCGGCCAGACTTTCGGTAGTGTAGGATCGCTCGGACAACGCTTCCCGGAGCACCCGAAGCTGATCGGGGATGGCTTTCGGGAACGTGGCTTTACCTTTGCTCGGAACGATTTCAGGTTTCTCAGTAGCAACCTTTGGTGTGATGTCTACCTCTGTCTGCACGGAACTTGGTGCCTGGTACTCTGGACGCAGCCAGCGAACAATACCTCGTGATTCCTCCTCGGTCCGCTTTTTATTGAGCTCGACTAGCCGCATCAACAATTCTTCCTCAGCTTCCGCTTGGTCCGCAGGCTTATCAAGAAGCGGAGTTGTAGCGCCAGGGCGTCCTACCAGTTTGATTGCCAGGTCAGACCAGCCGTAAGCCTCGAAGACAGCACGGTCGAGATCATCATGTAATTCCCGAAGAACGGATACTAGCCCTTGTTCGCGGATGGTCTTTTCCTTGTCGGTGAGATCTTTACCCGAACGAAGTTTTTCGAGGACATTGTATATGTTAGTGAGGCTTAATGAGGGATGTTGGACCTGTTGTCGCTTGCGATGCCGATCAATCTCGGCTGCAATTCTCGCAATGTCTTCTCCGCAGTCGCTTATTGCGACGGGGAATGGGAACTTCCCAAAACAGTCCAGATGGTTGTATGTACTGTCATTGCCCACACCAAGCCAGCCACCTGACCGGCTTGAGAAAAGAGTATGAAGACGCGACGATAAGATACCAAGCATCCAAGGATCATCGATTGCGATTACAACAATTTTGCTTTCGGCTATCAAAAATCTAGGCTGGAACTGGAATATCCGGTGTTTAGATGTACGGGTGGTGGCAATGTATTGACTGACTCCGGCTACAGCACGCCTCATGTCAGCACCGGATCGCCGGAATAACCACCATTTGGAAGAAGTACGGCTTTCTCTACTAACTTGCCTCTCAGGTTTCACTGTATCGAGCAGCTTCTGGTAGAGAAGTGGTGCAGAATCGCGCGCCTGAATCTCGCTAAGACCACTAAAGTCAATAACATAGCGAGTTGGCTGCCCTAATGTCAGGTCTCGACCATTCATATATGGTTTCAGGTAATTAACCAGCCCGGGGTGCTGGCCTAATAAATCCTCTGCCTCCTTTTTATTCATTAGGAACCCTTGGCTGCCCAGCTCAAGTCCTTTGATTGCGAGCCCTTCATTCGCACACAATGACTCTGCGTTCGCTATATCAGCCCCAATGGTCAAATCAGCAAGCACCTTGCCAGCATGATGGCTGAACTGCACTTCACGAGCTTCACGACTTTCACTAGAAATTTCCTGGACGACCTGACACAGGTGTCCCGTCTGCTCGCCAGCCACACCCACTGTCATGGCAATGCGCACCGCAGCGCCATCATTGACGTCCACCCAAGGGTGGTCTGGCACTGCAAAAGACAATGAAAGTGGCTTCTTGGTATCGCTCAGGTGAGGCTCAAGTACACGGCGATTGAAAACCTGGCGCAAGCTATTAGTGGTAATGAAGCCGAAGCGCTGGGTTTTTCCGTGGCGGACCTTGTCAGCGGCGCTATGCCACCAATACATCACTAAGTCGGCGGAGTCCGGTACCACATCTTTAAAAACCTGGCGCACAGCATCTACGTATCCATCGCCCAAAGCACGCCGCATAGTGGAAGCTCCGATAAACGGCGGATTCCCCAAGATGTAATCTGCCTCAGGCCATTCCGCCCGGCGCGCATTTTGGTATCGGTAAACAGTGGTTTGACCGGTTTCGTCGGGAATCAGCTCACCGGTTGTCGGGCTCAACTTCATGCTAATTCCGTCCCAGATTGTCACCGGATTACCGTTTTCATCCAGCTCCGGTTCCCGGCTATCGTATTCGATCAGCGCATCCCGACATTCAATGTTCTTGAAGTCTCGTAGGATAGGTTCAGGGAGATCCAAACGGTCGCTCAGGCGATAATGCCACTGCAGGTAACCGATCCACAGCACCAGCTCAGCAATCTGGGCGGCTCGAGGGTTGATCTCCAGACCAAGAAATTGATGCGGGTCGACCGTCAGGCCTTCACTCTCCAAAACACGCTGCCCCTTGGTCAGCTCTGACATGAACCCCAACACCTCCCCTTCCAGGCGCTTCATATGCTCCAGTGCCACGTAAAGGAAATTAGCGCTACCGCAGGCTGGGTCCAGCACTCGAGTCTGGCAAAGCTGGAAGTGAAAGGCCTGGAGTTGCTGCAGGGCCTTATCGGATTTGTCCTGACGTAGCAGTGTTTCCGCTGCACCGCGAATATCACCCCACTGCTCACGAAGTGGATCAATCAAAGTGGGCTTCACCAACCGCTCGACATAGGCCCTAGGCGTGTAATGCGCTCCCAGTTTATGTCGTTCCCTCGGATCAAGGGCGCGCTCCAGCAGCGTACCGAAGATGGCGGGCTCAACGAAGCGCCAATCTGCTTTTGATGCATCAATGAGCAGTTGGATCTGCTGAACACTCAGGGGGATTGGGTCAATGCCTTTGAACAGGCCGCCGTTGAAACGCTTTATGGTTTGCATCAAGCGCTCACTATAGCCCCCGGAATTCATAGTTTCCCAAAGAGCCTTAACGGCTTGGGGGAAAGCCTCGGGATTCCGGTCTTTAATGTCGACAAGAAGGGTCTGAAAAGACGCCTTGGGCAAAAGCTCTACGTCTTCGGCAAACATGGTAAATAGGCAGCGCTTCAGGAAGCTGGCAACCCGCTCCACTTCGTATCCACTGCGCTCTAGAGACTTTGCGAGCTCTGCCAGTTTAGCACTTACCTCTCGGGTGACTTTTGCAGCGTGTTTACTGGGGTCGAGTTGTTCTGGCTTCAACCATAAATTGCGGAGCCGGGCCTGAATCTCAGGTTTGTGCAGATCCTCCAACCGGATTTCGTAATGCCGCGGATCTGGGAATGGAACGTAGTTACCGCCAGTGCGAGTGAATTCAGAGTAAGTATAGATGGCACTACCAACATCGACTATCACGATAAATGGTGGACGCCCATGTTCAACTTCATCCTGCGGCAATCCTCGGACATACCGCTCTGCCTGGGCCACCGCAGAGGTGATCGCATTCTGCTGGCTTCGAGAGGCCAGCTCTTTTCCGGTTTGCTTTCCCTCCAGAATGAAGCAGTCACGACGATATAAGTCGATGTATCGGTTGTCTGTGTTTCCATCGACACGGGCGGATGCAATGAACCGCTCAAACACATAGGAGTTCTGGCTAGTGTCGCCTTCGCCGGGATCGGGGTGTGGTAGATCCAGTAGAGTACATAGGTCGCGCATGAATGATTGAAAATTCGCGCGCTCACTGCCTGAATTACCTTTCCAGCGTTTGAGAAATGCATCTACTACAGAGGGATCTGCGATGAAGGCTTCCAAGCTAACTACTCCTTAGTACAGCATATTTTCAGCCGTAAGTTCAGTATTTGAGCCTCTCAGGCGAGGTATTGACGTGGCAATGTTACCAACTTGAATGATGTACGGTTATTTTTGACCACTACACTACTGCACAGATACTCCCTTAGACAGGTTGTGGTAACTGCAAAGCAATTCTCCATTTTCAATGACAGTCTTCCCGCCCTTCGCATGAGGTAAAACGTGATCCGCTTGATATTTCGTCCAACTTACTCTTGCTTCCTCATGCGGTCTATTTTCACGCAGACATTGCTGGCAAAATCCTTTCCCTTTTCGATATATGGTTATCCGTTCAGCCTCTGTAAAAGCTCTTTTTGTGTCTTTCGAAACTATTTCCAATTCCTTTGAGTCCAAATATTTAAAGAATATCTGGCGAATAATCATGTCCCTGATTTCTAAGTCTCTTTCGCCTTGCTGCCTGTGGTTACTGAACGTTAGTAAATCTGTATCCTCAGACTCATCATAATTCTTCCAGCGCTCATGAAAGGAATAGATAAACTCTTTGATAAATTCACGGGACTCATCATCAACCACATAGTGATGGCTGATATGTCGAATTAGCATGTAAATAGAAATTATAAAATATTCTACGGAAAACTCCCTTATTCCAGATTTTTCATCCCACATCGGATCGTCCTTGAAGATACTGTAGAACACATTGAGGGTCTTCGTCACAGCTACAGCCTCAGGCGTTGACTCGTACGACAAGTTTCCAATACCATCAGACTGCTTACTACTATTTATAAATTCCTCTATCTTTCTATCGCTGAGGTCCGCATATCCACCACCCGACTCGATCATCAGGAACCTAGCCATAAACTGTAGGTGCTTCATTCTATTATTATCTACACTTAACAGCTTGAAGAATTCACTTTTGTGAGGATTATTGTCTATAGGCTTATATCGTTCGTAGTCAAAAGACTGATCATCGGCATGTTTAACTATAAAGTTTCGGGTTAAACTCGATAACTGCGCATGAGCCACTTCCATGTAATTTAAAGACTCTCCTTGCTGCAGCCGCCAGAAGATTTCTGTGGCGATTATCTGATGATTTACATCATGCGGGGAATCAATATTTTTAATAACGTCAGCTTGATACTTTAACGACTTATCAATGAATTTCCGCACGGACACGTCCAGATCCTTGTAGTATTTACCTGGCAAGGTAGCATCAAGATCCGAGAGGGATTTCGGCAGTGGATAATTGTCAGCGAAAAATTCTTGTACTGCTGTAATTCGCTGTTGACCATCAACCACTTCATTCACTGCAGTAGTCTCGGATAGGCGTACTTCGCGAATCACCAGCTTCGGAATGTAGTACCGGCGAAACAAGCTATCCATCAAAGACTGCTTTTTATTCTTCGACCAAACGGCTTTCCGTTGATAAGGGGGCCTTGTCACAAAGTCTTCACTGTAGTCGTAGAAGTCCTTAATTCCGAATTCAGTGCTTACTGTCGTGTACTCGGGTTTCGGGTTGAATGGCATAGCCCAGCCTCGTTGATATTTTATTGTTAATCGAACCGTTTTTCTAAGTGATCTAGTTCATTAATATCGCACAATATTGAACAACGGTGGTCGGTCTTGATCATAGTAATTCCGGCCTTTGCCGCCCCTTTTTCGGGCGTGAGGTAGTTAGACGTTAACCACGCTTCCCGTTTACTCATCGTCAACTGGATTAGGAATATCGTTGAGGATCTCTTCTCTATCGCAGTGCTTTAGAAAAAAATAAAGTGAGGAGTCAATTACTTTGAGTATCTTTCCACCCCTATCGTAGTCAACAAAAGGCGGTTGTATTTTTTTGTTTATCTGATGCTGGGTAATATTGTGAAGAAACGCGCCAAGGTCTCCAGATCTAACATCTTCTGGCCTGTGATGTATATCCCTTATTGCTTCCAGTAGTGTTGCTCGAGATAGCCCCTTCTGGATCTCTTTGAAATCATGGGTAAGCAGTAACTTTATGAAATAGTATGGAAATGCTAGCGATGGCTTTCCGCTCTGATTGCTTGTTTTTCTTGTAATGTCCACAAATGCTTCAAAGTTTCGAATATGCCGAACTCCATATTCTTCCGCTTTTTTCTTAAGGGCCGCGTCTAGATGTTGGGGTTTTATATCAACCGTAGTTGAACCCGTTTCTCTGACGCCTGCTTCAATGCAGCAGTTCTTAGATATTTCTTGAACCACGCCAATACTATCAAAGGAATCGTTAATTAATTGCTCCTCAACTTCTGAGAAGTCGACATTCAACAATTCAGAGCCTCTCGCGACAACCCTTTTAAAATCGTCTTTATCCCAAGGCTCAACAGGGACTTCCGTAACCCTATCTAAAAGATCCCCATTGAACTGAATCAGTCTGTTTGCCTCTCTCCATATTCCTAAAACGATAAAAATTACATGGTGATCTTGAAAAACCCTCAAGTCGTAAGCAAGCGCTTCTTGGACTTCGAGCTCCAGATAGTGGAAATTTTCAATCACTATGTATTTATCGACTCTTTGCTTTTGAAGCAGCTCAGAAACATCTTGTGCGAGGGAAAGATTATATTCTACAAAGGTTTCTTTTGTGCTTGTCGTGTTCGACGTTCTATTGCTTAGCTCCGCGCTGGTTTCAGCATCACCAGCAAAGAATACTTTTATTTTAAATCCGGCGCTGACTTTTCCACCGTGCTCATGCCCAGCTTCAACGGTTTCGGATTCGACGAACTTAATATCCAGCTGTCTCAGTATAGATTTATATATATCGACGGGCTGCGTTCGAGGCGAGCACTCGACTTTTACATAAGCATTTTCGTCAAGGTGCTTTAAAATTAAAGAGGTTTTTCCTTGTTTTGATGACCCGTAAACAATAACTTCGTTTCCATCGGTGATAGCTTCGTTAAATCGAACGTCAACCGACTCTCTCTCAATGTAAGACGCGATCAATTTGCTCTTCACGCCAAAAACATCTGTTGTTTTATAACTCAAACTATTGCTCCTTGGCCTAGGGTTCAGGGTGGCGTCGGTATGTTACTTAAAGTTGCTAATCGTGTCGCATATGTAAGCTGTAACTGACTCCACACGCATAAGCCAATCGCGGAAAAATTGCCATCTTATATGAATCAGATTCATATCCTTCTGATTCAGAAATCCACCTGGACGGCTCATATCCGCATTCAGGCAATAACCCTAAGTATGTAACGCTCGTTACTCGCGAGTCAATTACCCAAAGGAGCTATACTCATGACAACCAAAGCAAAAGCCAAGAAACCCACCCCCGCCAAGCAAATCCCCAAACCAGTCGCTAAACCCGGCCCAGAGAAAGCCCCTGAGCTCAATATCAAGGTAGTCCGCGTTGGATCATGCCCCAGCCTTTCAGATACCGGAGTCCTGGACTATGAGGTCGGCGCTGATGAGGCCGGTGAGGTCTACTTCCGTATCACAGCCAACAACGCTGGGGGCTTCTGGTCCAAGGAGTGGTTAGCTTGGAGCGAGATCTTCTCCGCGTGCAATGGGCAGGACGCCATAACATCCATCCTGCTACGGGGTCTGTTCAAGGGCAAATCCGTGAATACGGCTGGTTTCCTGCTAGCCGCCCTGATGGATCAGGGGCTCATCCAGCGCAAAGCTGGCAAGTCCCGTTGCTACATGCTCACAGATGCTGCTTATAAGCAGGCCCCTGCCAACGCCACATAGCAAGGCTTTGCAGGGATCTTCTCTCCGTCACACGTAGCTTCCCGCCTTTGCATAAGCCGTTAGTCTGCAACGATCTACCGTTTTTTCTCTAAGTCATTGTTTGCAAAACCGAAATTTCCCCGAACTGTTTCGCAATACAAACCCCCAACTTAGAATTTCGAAGATTTTTAACGCTTTTTGGTACATAAGGATCGCTTTTGTGGCCTTCCTTGCCGTCCATCTCAGTTCTTCATTTACCCTGACAAAGGAGCAATCCCCATGTTTGAACCCCTGATAGTTGATCTGCTGCTGTCCTCTCTGGAGACAGAAGATGATGTTGCCTACCTGATCGAAAGCCAGCTCAAATGCCTGACTGGCCAATCTGCTGAATCCCCGCTGGACCTCACCGCTTAACCACCCCAAAACCAATAAAGGAACCATGCCATGACTACACCGGATCTCTCGGAGGTGGGCGCTCGCCTGGAAAAGGCCGTGGAGCACCTAGCCACACTTCGGCCAGAGGATGACCGGCTGCAGCTGTATGAGGACGCCGCCATCGCCATCCTTGACAGCGAGCATACGGACTACCCGGAAGGTCAGCTTGAATCCTACCTGATGCATTACCTGCAGCAACTTCAATGACACAACCCACCTGAAGCCCTGGACACCACGCCTGGGCTTTCTTATTTATAAAGGAGCAATAATCATGACTGATATAAGTCGCACGCTGATTGCCACACCTGACCGAGTAGCCACCACCGCCAAGCTGTTCTCTTATGAGTTTTCCCAACGGATCGAGCCCTTCGTTTATACCGTGGCCAGAGAGATGGCCCCTGCATATTCTGGAGGGTATTGGCTATTTTATCGCCTCAGCAACGAAGGCTTTTATATGGCGCCCGATATCGAAGGCATGTTTGACGCCAGCTGCGCCTCGAATTTCTTCCAAGGCAAGCTATCAGCGGATGCGCTCGGGATCGTTGCTTGTCTGACGGCATATTCGAACCTGAGCTTCGGTCAACCGGAAGGCTTCGCCAGAACATGTGCTGATCAGTTCTATCTGTTGCGGGATTATGCTGGCTACCATCGGGAGGCGGCTGCGATTTATGCTGCGATAGACTGACGGGGTGTCCCGGCTGGCCCCGCCCGGAGCCGGACTTCCGCCGCCTGTGCCCCAGGGTGCCCACCTGTGCAACTTTTGGGGTCTGGGCATGGCTGCCCCCATGGGCGGCCGGGGTGCGCCACCTCGGGCCACTCTCGGGGGGCGGGGCAGAATTCCGCCCCGGCACTGGCCGAAAACCTGAAAATCTGGAAAACTGGAAAACTGATGCGCTGGCAGACACTCAGAATTTCAGATTCTCAAGTTTTCAGATTTTCGCGGAATCTGCCGGGGCAAAATTTGCGCGGGCATTCACCGTCATCGCGTTATTATCGGTTGACAGCAAATACTCAATTGAGTTTGGAGAAAGAGACGCCTGATGAAAAAAGAAGCCGACGATATCAAAGCTCAGTTCCAGGATAAAATACGAACGTCGAGTGATTCTGACGGACTTACTGAGTTCGAAAGGGAAAACCGTCACTTTGCCGCATCACATACTCTAACACCTCATATACAAGCCTATCGTGCACTGGACCGGATCTTAGGCAATGAAATGCATTACGTCTCTGAGCTTAATGATTGGGTAAACCCATACGACGACGATTATCTGGAAAACCTTGCCGACGATTTTGAAATTAGCATGACTGATAATCGAAGCGATGCTGAGGTAATGTCTGCGTACCAGAACTTCGAGAATGGAAAGGCGTACATGGAGTATCGCACTCGTGTATCACAAATTTTCTACCATGAAGTTGCAACAGCACTTAGCGGCAAAGAGTCAGTTTTACTCATATCGCCCTCAACTGATACTACGCCACTCGAGTCGACCTTATTGGTCAAAAGCAGCGTTTTCGAATGGGCGAAAAATCGGCTGGAAATAGATATCCCTGAATGGTCATTAGAACCCATCGAGAAGCCAGAAAGCCATCTAACACCAGCAGTTGCGACAGCACAAAGCCAAACAAAGAAAGCACGCATTAGTAATCATATTACCATTGCAGTCTTGGCTAAGATGCTCGGAAAATATAATAAAAGCATGTTTGTAAATGATCCACCAATAATCGAAGGCCCCTTAGATTACAACAGCACAGGAATAGCCGAAGAAGCACAAGAAATATTCAAAGCTATGTTGGAAGATTTAGGTGTAGCAAAAGACGCACCGATAAGGCGTGGCCAAGCACAAAAAACAATCATTAAACGACTAGACTTGGCTAGGGATATCTTCAACAAGGAGAAAAGCAGGTACTAAGCCTTGTAATCATAATTTGACCAGAAACACAATATCGAAACATCAGATAGTTTGGTACGTCAAACTATTTGCCCCATGACTCAGCAGCAGTATCGTCCAATAGCCACTCATTCAACACGAAGGAGTGTGCATATGACGAAAGAAACCACTATTTACCGTGCCAAAGAGCTGCGTGAGGCTTTATTTGGCACACCTTCCCCCAGGGGCCTTAGCCCACCCGCTATTAGCGATAATGATCAGGCGGCCGCACCTGCTGTGCCTGATAGTTGCGCCGAACAGATCGACTCAGCGTCAAATCCGCCCGCACCATCAGAGCCTTTACTGCCAACCACTACAGAACCTGCATCAGTGATGCCTCTCAATCCCGTATTGGCACCATACGACATGGTAGATGGGGTAGACGAACTCAAGAAGCGGAATCTTGACATGTTTTGCGTTCTGCTTCTGGTTGCCCAGAAAGGTCGCTGGACCGTAATCTACGCAGCGCCGAATGTCGGCAAAACGTTGTTCACTTTCGCGCTATTGACAAAGACCCTCCAGAAGCACCCTGCAATAGCCAAGAGTGTGTATTACGTTAATGCCGATGACAACATCGATGGTGTGATTGATAAAGCCTTCATTGCTGGCGAGTGGGGCTTTTTTATGTTGGTTCCTGGGTACAAGGATTTTGACATCCGGGACCTGCAGGGACTGATCAACAAACTGTGCCAATCGGGGCAAGCGCACCTGACCATCATTATTGTTGATACGCTAAAGAAAGCCGTCGACCTCATGAAGAAGAGCCAACTCCGTGCGTTTGGGGAGTGCATCCGGCGATTCGTATCCCAGGGCGGCACCTTCATCACATTGGCGCACACAAACAAAAACTTGGGTGCTGATGGCAAACCTATCCCCGAAGGAACTGCTGACATTATAAACGACGCCGACTGCGTCTACCTCGCGTATGAAGTGGCCAAGGAGGCGAGTACCAGGACCGTGATGCTTGAGTGCCGGAAGACACGCGGAGGGGATTTGCCAGAGCTATACCTCCAGTATTCCACTGAGTCCAATCTGACCTATCAAGAACTCCTGTCCACCGTGGAAGTTGTTGATGGTGCTGAGCTAGAGACGTTCAAGCCAGTACCACCGCCCACTACTGAGGATGTCATTGTCAGCGCTATTTGCCAGGCAATTGCCGAAGGCGTGAACACAAAAATGCGCATCCGGGACCATGCCTCGGAGATAACCGGCGCGAGTAAAAGGGAAGTCATCAGAGTCATCGAGCAGTACACCGGCAGCGACCCTGAAGTTCACAAATGGACGTTTAGCCGAGGTGAGCGAGGTCGACAGCAATTTCAACTGCTTGCACCGCAGGACACTCCCAGAGTTTCAGATTCAGCAGATTTTCAGAATTCCGGGCAGAACGACAACCCGGACCCTGATGAAAACCAAAATTTAACCAATACTGGAAAAGGATATTGATATGCAAACTGATTACCCATTCGATGTACCCCAAGACGTACGTGTTTACCGCGAGTTTGTTCCGGATCCAAAGGATCGGCGGCTGAAACGTTTTGATTGGCTCGACATCTTCTACATGGCCCAAGAGATTGAATATTTCGCTTACTTCGCACTCAGGGACCGGACTTACGATGCTGAGTCCGTCTTGGCGGGGACGTGGGAAGGCAACCGAGCTCACAAACAGATGCTAACGGAAGCGCTCTCTGTACTGGCCTCACAACCCGATTGTCCGATTATCGGTGTGCGCAGTACGAAGGCTAGCCGTGAACGTTACATGCTGCGGTAAATGTCTCAGGATCTTGCTGCGGTGCAGCACAAAGCATTCAGCAGGGGCCGATCCCAATTTTACGAGGAATTCTAAAATGATTTACGACTTTAACCAGATTGATAACAGCGATCCAAAGTTACCAGTCTACAAACTCAAGATAGACGTTCATCGGTCGGAATTCGATCGCTTCGACACTTCTGATGTTCGCAGCATTGTTGACGATCTTCAAAATTCATTGCCGTTTCTTTTTGATGATCGGTTGACCTTTGATGCTGAAACCTTGCTCAGAACATCGTGGTGCAATCAGATTGGTTCAAAACACAACCGCACGATTGGCTCAATTTTGCGCGTGATGATCAACCTCGACCTGGTGCCTCTGGTCAGGTTGCCCAAAGGCAGCGGAACACGCATCCGGTTCAGCATCAAATTTTAACCCTGGAGCCCGGCATTAACCCTGCCGGACAATTCACCCGAATCATAAACATGTTCAACAGGAGAAATTCAATGCCGGTACTAAAACTGACACCGAAGTTCATCTCAACACTGCAATGCGAACCCGGAAAATCACGCACGGAGTTTTGTGATAGTGATGTTAAAGGTTTGTATTGTGAAGCTCGTGCCACCTCTCCCGGTGTCGGTACTTATTACCTGCGTTACAAAGACGCCGGTGGTACCACCCGTCATCTTCGCCTTGGTACCACCAACGACATCTCATTGGCTCAAGCTCGCAAGCTTGCGGCTGACAAGAAGGCCTCGATCCGCCAGGGGGCCAATCCCTCGATGGAGCGCAAGGCTGAGAAGCAGATACCCACGCTTCGCCAGTTCGTGACAGAGCAGTACCTACCTTTCAAGAAGGTTAGAAACAGAAGCTACGGTACTGATGTTCAAAGACTGAATTATCGGATACTTCCGGCCTTCGGTGATAAACGTCTTGATCGTATCACAACAAAGGAGCTTATCGACTTTCACTCCGAATTGCTTGAGGTTCACAACCTTGCTCCAGCCACTGCCGATCATCATATAAAGCTCGTTCGTTCCGTAATGGGAAGGGCAGTAGCTTGGGATGTAATCGATAAAAATCCAGCTGCAAAGGTTTCGCTCTTCAACGCCGACAATAAGGTGGAGAACGTGATGGATGCAGCAGCGCTAGAGAAGTTATTGCTAGTGCTAAACTCTCATCCCAATCGCGCAGCCTGCAGGATCGCAATGTTCCTGCTCTCAACCGGCTGTCGTCTGAACGAAGCGCTGCGTGCAGAATGGAGTCAGATCGACTGGACTCAAAAGGTTTGGCGAGTGCCGGCGTTGAACTCGAAGAGCAAGCGCATGAGACCTGTACCTTTGAATGAATCCGCAATGGATATTCTGGAGCAGGTAAAAGACGACAGCCCGCAATGGGTTTTCTTCAACCCTGACACCGGTACGCACTATGCAACTTTCCATAATGCATTCAGCAAGTTAAAAATAGAATCAGGAATGCCGTGGCTCCGTATTCACGACTTGCGCCATACATACGCAAGCCTTCTGATCAACAGCGGCAGGACTTTGTACGAAGTGCAAAATCTGCTTGGCCATAGTACTCCGCAAGTGACGCAGCGCTATGCACACATGAATACCCAGACCTTGCTCGATGCCTCGGAAGTGGCTTCGATTGCACTACGCGCCGCCAGCCCCCGCCTGCTGCCAGCGGCCCTCCCCACCGACGTGCCAGAGGAGGCCTGACGCCCAAATCTGGAGCAAACCCCGGCCACGGATGGCCATCCCCATGCCCCGCCCCCGGCTGCGCCCCTGCAGCCACTCTGGGCCACCTGCGCCCCACCCAACCCGCTAAATCCCCCGAGTAAAATTATGCTGAGATGGCTTAAACGCCTTGTGATAACCGCAATAATGATCGGCCTGCTGATCAGCAACATGCTCACGCTTACTTCGAGCGCATTCAATGCCCTGCTCTCCGGTGCAATCGCCGGGGCGACAGGCGTCAAAACCCTCGCCTACATCAATAAGGAGACCTTGGAACGACAACGTGCCGCCGTCAAACGCATGGGCACACGGATGAAATCTCGGACCGTCAGAATCGCCTCACGCAGCTCTATGGGCAATACTGTCGCGTGGATACCAATCGTCGGTGCATCGTTGGCTGTAGCCCTGACCGTCTGGGAGCTGTCTGACTTATGCGACAACATGAAAGACCTAGACAAGCTGTATCAGGATATGGAGATTGATGACGAGCCAGTACCGCTGGACATTTGCCAATCAACTGAGCAACCTTGATATTCCCCCGCCATTGCCTATTCCGGATAACACCGGGATGGGCAGTGCCGGGGGTATTTTTCTATTTATTTCTTTCATTTTTGCCCCTACGATGGGACTTGATCAACATGCCCCGATAGAGCTCAACCCATGACCCTACGTATCACTGCCCTATTGCTCACCCTTTTTACTGCGATTGGAGTCCAGGCAGCACCGGATAACTTCGATCGAGCCAAGGTCGAGATGCGCCAGTACGTCTATCATGACCGCAATGATGACGGCGACTTCTATTGTGGCTGCAAGTTTGACTGGGTGGGTGCCTCAGGCGGCAGGGTGGATCTACCCTCATGCGGTTATCAGATCCGGGCACAAGAGGTCCGGGCCCAGCGTATTGAGTGGGAGCATATCCTACCGGCACATTCGATCGGTCAAGCCCGGCAATGCTGGCAGGATGGCGGCAGGGAGAACTGCAATCGCACTGATCCAGTATTCAATGTCATGGAGTCCGACATGCACAATCTGACGGCTGCATTGGGGGAGGTAAATGCGGACCGCTCCAACTATCGCTTCAGCGTATTGCCGGGTGAACCCTATCGCCATGGGCAATGCGACGTCAAAGTCAGCTTCAGCCAACGCTCTGTTGAGCCCCGCGATGAGGTCAAGGGCCAGATCGCTCGGGTGTATTTCTACATGCACGATCGCTATGACCTGAATATGGCCCGAGCCCAGCAACAATTGATGATGGCCTGGAACCGTCAATTCCCAGTGTCTGAATGGGAGCGTGAGCGTGATCGGCGCATCGCAGCCCGTATGGGTCACAACAACCCGTTCGTCACTGGTGAACGGGAGTGGACACTGGGGCACACTAATACGGCTGACGGCGTCGTATCATGGCTTCCTGGTGACCATCCGGTGATGCGAGCCCAGCAAGCATCGCCTGAAGAGGTCAACTCCGGCATCATCCGGGGTAATCGCAACAGCAAGGTCTATCATCTGCCTCAGGGCTGTCCCAGCTACAACGCCATGGCTACGCATAACATCGTGGAATTCAGCACTGAACAGGCAGCTGCAGCGGCTGGGTATCGCAAAGCGGGTAATTGTCGGTAGCGCCGGCCAGCTACCCAGAGAATTATTCCCGCCACCGAACGCCTTATCACTCCCGGCGCCGGCACTCCTCCTGCTGTAATTTATCGCACTTATTCACCCAATTATTGCTTTTCATTTGACACTTATAATTCCCAATACACTTTTATTCAGTATGAGATATTAGTATAACCAATCGAGAGAATACTGATTTGTAATTCTTAACGGCCAAGCACATTCAGGGATACTGGAATATGGGAATCAAAGGAGCTCTGACTTGCCTCTAAAAGCGAAACTCAATGGCATTGACATCTATGCGTTTAATTTCAACGACGACACTTGGCTCGCTCTAAAAAAAGAATTAGTACAGATGCACTGCTGCGATACTAAAGCTGTACTAAAAAAAAGTAAGTTAGGGACTCGTTTCTTCTCTCACAAAAAAAAGGGAAACTGTGTTCTGGTCAAACAATTCCGGACACATTTTTAAACACCAATTCATGATCAACTGGCGACCTTCCGCCGTTGGCTGAATGTAACCGTTGTAAGTTGTAATACCGGATGTAGTCGGCTACATCTTTTTTCATTTGTTCACGTGTCGGTTGTGACACTTTAAAAAGCCAATCATGTTTCAGACTGCCAAAAAATCGTTCGACTACTGCGTTGTCCCAGCAAGCGCCGACATCACCCATGCTCGCCCTGATACCGAAGCGGTTAAGCTGCTTGCGGTAGCGCGCACTGGTGTACTGCGACCCGCGATCGCTGTGGAACACCAGACCTTTTGGCGGGCGGCGCAGGTTATAAGCCATGATCAGCGCACGCAACACCAGACTGGTCGTCATGGTTTTATCAATCGCCCAGCCAACAATGCGGCGCGAGTACAGATCCATCACTACGGCCAGATACATCCAACCTTCACCGGTGCGACAGTACGTCACGTCGCCGGCCCAGATATGGTTAGGCGCTACTGGGTTGAAGTTCTGATTCAACAAATTATCCGCCACTGCATCGCTGTGTTTACGCTTGGTCGTCACCTTGTAAGCCACGCGCTGCGTAACCTTGAGGCTCATCCTTTTCATCAATCGACGAACACGGTAACGGCCAATTTTAAAACCTTCTGCGCGAAGTGCCTTCATCATTTCCCGACTGCCCAAACTGGATCTGCTCGCTTTGAACAGCTCCTTCATCCGGCGGCGAAGCTGCAGCTCTTGAGCATCAATCAGCTTGCCAGGACGTTTGCACCAGTCGTAGTAAGCCGACTTGCTCACCTTCATCACCCGGCACACAACGGTGACCGGGTAGCGGGCAGATTCGACTTTGATGAAGCCGAACTTTACTTCATTTCTTTCGCGAAGAAGGCTGACGCCTTTTTTAAAATTTCTTTCTCCATCAACAAGGTGCGATTTTCTTTGCGCAACCTGATGAGTTCTTCGCGTTCTGATTCGGCCAGGGCACGACCTTCGAGCTTAGCCTCGTGTTTTTCTTTCCAGCGGTACAATAATCCCTGGTTTATGCCTAATGCTTTAGCTGCCTCAGGGACTGTGTATCCCTGTTCCCGAACAAGGGCAACCGCTTCATCTTTAAACTGATCGGGATATGTTTTGTGCGTACGTATTTGACCCATAATGACACCTCAATAACTGACAAATATTGTCGCTTATTAAAGTGTCCGGTTCCATTAGACCAGAACACTGTACTTCTGAAGGCGAATCAGCGGAGCATCTTTTTCTTAAAAACCTGATTTCGATTGTCGCGCAGCGCCTCGGCTGGCTCGTAGAAACAGAAAAACACGGCGAAACTCCTGACGGGGAGAAGTGGGTTGCTGATGTCTACTGTGAAAAGGGAAGGGCTAAACTGGCTTTCGAAGTCCAGTGGTCGCACCAAACGCGAGATGACTTCATAGCTCGGCAAAGAAAGTACACCAGCTCTGGCATTAGAGCCGCATGGCTATTTAGGCTTAAGAGCAACAAACAGTATTGGATTGACGACATCCCGAATGAATATGAAACTCCAGTATTCGGCATGAAGACCAAATCAAAGGGTATAGAGAACCTCTACATTACACAGTTCGACGAACCGATTCACAACTTTATTCAAGGTATGCTTGAGGGCAAGTTAAAGTGGATACCAAAAATTGGGGATCTATTGAAAGCTGAAGTTATCCCGCACTATGAGAGATGTTGGAAGTGCAAGAAAGAAACTGGGATAGTTCTTGGGGTTACCATAAAAAACAGCACCAACGAAGAAGTTGGGTTTCAGAAATTTAGTGATGAGGGGACGCCAGAGTTTTTGCTACAAACCGATATTTCTGAACACTTACGAGCCAATAGAATCGGAGAAATAAAAAAAAGATTTAGTAAGACTGTCGGTGGTTACTATCTTTCTAATGGGTGCTATCACTGCGATGCAATAATGGGGAACTTTTTCCTTACTGAATCCTTCCATGAATATCGTGGCGAACTACCCGATCCAGTTTTTAGCTTTCAGTATATTCATGACAATGAGGGCCCAGAGATTGAAGCCGCTTGGTATTTCAATGGGCAAGTTTCCAATAGTTTTTTCTAGTGACACAATACAATTAAATCCTTGATGTGGTACTCCAGAAGTCGGCCAGCGGCAACCGTCGCGAGGCCTCGCCAACTGCCATTTCTGGTTCGACCCGACGCCTCGACGAACCCGGCGCCACTCCAGAAGTCATATGGGGCATGGGCTGCGTCGATGGCGTCGATGGCGTCGGGTCGAGGCAAAACCCACGAGTTACCCGGCAGGCGTTCCGATGTTGTGCTATATACCCAATATCAGGGGCACAATCAGGGTGCAGCTATGGACGAATTACTGCCTAAGAAGATTATGGCGGTCGACGAAGGGTTCTACTGGGTCAAGTATCGCCCAGGGAGTCGCTGGGAGCCAGCCGAGTTCGATGGCGTTATATGGCTGATAGGCGATGGCAGCGGCTATGACCTTTATGTGGTCGGGCCCAGGATACAGGAGCCTTGTCACTGAAAATGCTCCAATCAGTCCATCGGTGGCAGTGGACCGACTTTGGTCTTGTCAGATGCCAGATAGCAAGATCCCTCGTATACACCAATTCCAACAGCCGCCACGGCTGCAGGTATAATGACGAATGGCGACATCAGTGCAGCACCGACGGTCCCCAAAAAGCCTGCTGTTCCGGCAATGATCCCGGTAGTGCCTGCCGCCGAGGCTCCTGCTGCCGTAGACCCCAGCATTGCTGCACCTGACGTTGCGTGCGTGATTGTATAGATGCCAGCAGCCTTCATGCCGACGCCAGTAGCAGCTGTAGCACCAGTTGCCACACCTGTAGCTGTCGTCGTTTTACCGCCCACCATACTACTTGGACGATAGTCACAAATGTCAGCTACGGCAGCCTGTGCAAAAACTGATAATACAAAAGTTGTGGCGATCACTATTTTTTTCATCATCCAGCCTCTTGATCAGCAAAACAAAAGATTACTAAGTATTTCTTAGCACAATCCTCAGTCTAAACTAAGAACATCTTAGTCACCAAGTACTTTTGAGGACTAAGAATGTCAGTGTTTTCGGCCAGGCTGAAGGAAGCTAGGATAGCTGCCGGGCTGTCTCAGGAGCGACTTGGCGTGCTTGCTGGCATCGAAGAGGCGTCAGCCAGCGCCAGAATGAATCAGTATGAACGAGGGAAGCACCACCCTGATTATTCAGTGGTGGAACGGCTAGCAGGCGTGCTCGATGTGCCTGCCGCCTATTTCTATGCCAAAAGTGATGACATGGCGGAACTACTGACCGCCTTCCATCGGGCCAGTCCAGCCAGACAACGTCAATTATTGGAGCTCGCCAAGCAGCCCGAGTGATCTTGCGTCCCCAGCGGTGGCAATCGTACTTTCCTCAATCCTCTGCCCCTATTCTCGCAAAATGACAATACTGGAAATCTCATTAAGATCATGATCCTATATTCGGGGATAAGGTCAAGTCCAGTAAAGCGGTAGCGATTCAGGCGGGGACGAAAGATATGAAATCAGTAAAACTTAATATTGTGGGCATGAGGTACAAAAACGTAGGCATTGGTATTATTGATGCACTTGACTGCGAAAGGATAACCTTTGTTCCAGAGCCCGAAAACAGAAATGACCCGAATGCTATAAAGTGCATCAGTGATGGCTTTCATTTTGGCTACGTTGACCGTGCTAACGCAATAATTCTTGGAAGAGTTCTTGTCGGTCATACAGTTACCTCAATTTCAAAGAATTGGTCTGACCCAAACAAGATAAAAATAACTGTTTATTTCAAACCAATAGAGAAAGCTAATTCACCCACATATTCGGATCCTCTTATTGACATCGGTCATACTGCAGGAATTTATCAGATCAAATTTAACTCGAGCTCTGACGATTATTTTTATTATGGCCAAAGTATAGATGCTAGGAAGAGATGCCAAGAACACGTCAGAAACCTAAATCAAGGCACTCACCAAAATGTGACTCTACAATCAGGATGGGACACGAATCCTTCTTCATTCCAGTTCAAGGTTGTAGAGGTTTGTCCTTCGGATCTAACCGGACTTGATCGGCAAATTTTCTTATTTAAACGTGAGATGCACTGGATCAGTAACTGTGCCGGATACTCGGCAAACAGGATTAAAGGTGACCTAGTTCTAACAATAGACGCTTTATCTGACATCAAATCTTTGCGCGAGACGATCACAACTGTAATTAACGAATTGAAAGCTTGTAGGGCATATCAGAAAGAGAAGCTCGGAGAGGTTTTCATCAATTTGGGTATAATTTATGGCGAAAAAGTGAGGTCAACAAATGTCCTGACATGGCTAAATAAAACCAGATACGGAATGCTGGAAATACAACCAAAAATTGACGAATCACACATGCTGTTTAATGATCTCCACAATGCACTAACATTACTAAACAATCAGGTTAAAGAATTAGAAGCCGATAAACGTTTCATCGCTGCCTTCCCAAAGATAACGCCGGCTCTTTCAGAATACGATACAATCGACCCCAAGAATGTCGAAACCTACTTAGGGATATTGGAAACATATAAAAAATATGGGTCTATACGCTTCGCTAATGTGAAGAAAGGAAAGACGACGGGCTTTGCCATTAACTTCGACCGGAGCTTAGAAACGACCTTATCCAAAAGCACGATTTCCGTATTAAAGAAAGGCTTGCCTATTAGGTCTGAACCAGCCGATCAGAGTCAATTACAGAACTCAAGAAAAAAGAAACCGTGGTGGAATGTTTTCTAAGTCTGCTGCTCAGCATACAAAACCTTTTCATCCTTGAGCATCGCAACGTTTTCAATCCAGTACGCCTAGATGCGAAAAGAGCAGGCTGCTACTTCCGGTAAATACCATTACTGGCATCACGACACCAGAGCAAGTTGTGCAATCTCCATAAAATTAGTGGGAGTCGGAGGCGTCTCTAGAAGTGTCCGTGGAAACGAAGTATAACCCCAGTTGATTGCAACCCCCAGTGTGAGGCACTGCAGAACGCAGACTCACTGCTATAGCTCCGTGTGAAACGCATCAAGGATCATGCCCATGGTGAGGACAATGCAGCTGAGTTTTCAAAGGCATCCTTTGATTACATCAAATACGCAGTTTGCAGAGCTGATTGATTTCAAGGAATCGCTGGAAGGCACGACGAAGGTGGCAGCCAGCCGCTATATTGGCACTGGAGTTACTGGGGATGAGTTTGACCAGCTCGAAAACTTCGTGCGCCAAAGTTCAATAGGGTCTTACAGAAGCGGGCCGCTCAGCCAGCCCGTCAACCAATCGGGGCACAAGCGCCGGAGGGTGTCAGAAATGACCCATTTCGTTGGTAGAACCGGAGATATCACATAAGCAAGTGCGGTTCGCGTGTGGGATAGCTGAGCACGCATCCAGGTGAAGACGCTTCGAAGCGAATCAGATTAGGATTAATTGTCGAATTTTCTGTTGTATCTGACCAGATAGGAATAAATTAGAATCGTCCGCTTATTTTGGGTGAAAACCAGTCTCACCAACCCTATTATGCGCACCTAAGAAGTCTTATCGAAATTGTTGACCAACATCGCATTTTCTGGTTTAGTTGCAGACTGAAGAAATATCCTATCTGCCGACGCTAGAAGTACAACTGCTTATGTATGACGTTGCGTTCATCACAGGTTCATTCAACCCTCCACATTTAGGACACGCAAAGCTATTTGACTATGTTGTTCGTAACTTGGCTCTGAGACTCCAAGTATATCCTCATTCGAGAAACCTCCAAAAGAACGGCAGGCTCATTCCATTTGAGGACCGAGTAGAGATGCTAAAGGCCCTCATAAGTGAAGCAAACCTCACTGACGTAGTAATAATTCAGGAAATTGAACAAGGCGTACCTATAGAGTCAACGGCTTATGACGAGTTTCTAGGCTCACTCAGCCCAACAAAGAACATTATCAGGGTTGTGGGTCATGATGTTTATAAGAAGGATTATGAAAGATATGGAAACCCTTTCTGTGACCTCGCAATTCACACCAGGGGATATCCCGAGATCACTCAGCTGAAAGACGGCTGCATTTCTATACCAACCCTGTCAGTGATTAGCTCAAGCCAAGTTCTCTCGGCACCTCTAGACGAGTATCCACTACTAGTCGGACAATCTGTAAGTCAATACATATTTAACAACAACGTGGGATTGAAATGATTGCTTTACTTTGGCCATTTGAAGTCCCTAGTAGACCTTCAGCTCTCTTGTATCACTTTGTTTACCTTGCAACGACAGCGAGTGAACTAAATTCCGCAGGCATAGACTGCGTAGTATTTGACGGCGGTGCAAATATATCGACAAAGGGTGACTTGCTTGGTTTACCGTGGGACGAAATTGATCTTTGCGCTATAGTTTCAGAACCTAGCTGCTTTTTGGAAACCATCGAGCTACTAAATCTAGTTAAGAGTATACCTGGCTCTAGGCTATCGACATGCATTGGCACGACCGCCACTTTGTTAGGAGACTCGCTTTTCCAATACGGATTTGACTCTGTGTGGCGCCCTAATGAGAGATCTATCTCAGAGTATCTAGTTGGATTAGTTGAAGGCAATCATTGTATTGAGGTCCCAATACGAGCCCCTATGCTTGACAAGGTCCCTTATGAACAGTATTTTTCACTTAGACGAAAACGAGAGGTCACTATAGAGATTGCTCGCGGATGCAGGTTCTCATGCTACTTTTGCAACGCGTGGCGCAACTATGGAAACAGCGAAAATTACATTGATATCGATGAGATTGGAAGATTTATCGTCGGCAACTCTCACTCCTATTCGACAATTGGTCTTTATGCGCCGAATGCCTCTGCCAACCGCGAGTGGTTTAGGGAGTTTCTAGGTCTCGCAAGTAGAACTAAGACGACATGGAAAGCCACAATAGCACCATCCTTGCTAGGGGTATGGGACTTAGAGTTATTATCTAAAAGTGGTTGTTATGAGATCTGCATAGGTGTCGAGACTTTTGATGTCGCAAAGAATAGGATTGACAAACCCATCCTTGAGTCACAAATTCTGGATATCGTTCACCGCCTAAGGTTGTCTAACATTATTGCAAAATGCTATTTGGTAAGCGGTCTCCCGGGCGCATCTGTGGAAGGCCTACTGTATACCGCTGAAAGACTTAGAGCAGCGGGTGGGCAAACAAGAATCAATCAATATGTAGACTATGAGAAGTTTATATCCAACCCCGTAGAATATTCACTAGGGGGTAAATCCAATCGTGGTCTCTTTTGGAGTTCAGTAAAACCGATATCGACTCAACTGATCAGTTGGCAGAATAAAATCCCTTCCTTAGAAAATGAGAACGACGTTCATGAGTACGATAACTATAAGTTAAACCTAGAGGCTGAAAAGGATGTTTGACGCTATTACTTTAGGAAGCTTTTTCGCCGGCATCTTTTCGTCCGTAATTGGCAGTTATCTTTTTCTTGTGTCTCAGTCTAGAACGGGAAGTTTCCTTCGTAATATTGCACTCAATCTAGCTAAAGTGCCTATTGCTGCTGCTTTTTCAGATAGAGTGAATGCCGAGAAGGACATTACAGAGAGAATTCAATCGACAAATAAACTTAAGATCTTGAGTGTTAGAGGTGCAGCTTATATCGATCCAGCACATCCAGGTTCGCTCGTGACAAATCGAGTGCAATTTAAGGACGCTAAAGTCCTTGTATGCAACCCTTACGGACGCCCAGGGCTGAGGAGAGCGAAGGAAGTCCAAGGAAGTGCTGATAAATCTTGGAACGTCACGCAATTTCCGAAGGACATTGAACATATGTTCGGTAAGCTAGAGGGCGAAAATGGCGTGCAGGTCAGGTATTTTTGCAGCTCCACGGCTTTCAGGGTGGTAATTCTAGATAGCGCCGCTTATCTCTCGGGATTTCCAAGCAACCGAATAGGCTTCGAGGTGCCCGTTTTAAAATTCCATTCAGGTTCAGATTTTTATAATATGCTAGAAAAGTATTTTGATGAGGTTTGGGAGCAGAGTCTTAATGGCGCGGATTTCTCTGATGTCAAACTCACATTTTATAACTCTTTCGAATCATACTCAGATGCTTTAGACGATGCAGCTATCTAAGATTTCTGTCACGTTCAGGTAATAAACACCGGCATTACGGGCGGCAGCGACATCTTTATTAGAGTCGCCGATGTAAACCGCTTTCTCGCGAGCCACTTTTGAGTTAAAGATCGCGAGCAGAATACCGGTCGGTGACGGCTTTTTAGGAGCATCGTCAGACGTAATAACAACTCGCAATAACGGCAGAGATAAGTTGATACGATCAAATATTAACTGGGTGTGCTCTCTGGACCTATTGGTAACTATAGCAGTTGTGACGCCCCATTTCGTTAGAGCGCTTTCGATATTAGACAGGTAGTAAGGCCTGATGGCTTCTGTAGCACTTAAAAGTTTCGACTCCAGTACTATCCTTTTTATATCAATTGGCGATAGATTTTGCCTTAACAAGAGCTGGTTGATTGCGCCTGTACCATGCCTTAAAGCTGCCGTTATGTCACTTTGCGCTAGATTTATGCCAATGGATTTGCATCTGGAGTTTATTGCTGCCACTGCTGCTAACGTAGTGTCGGCCAGGGTTCCGTCAAGATCAAAAATGACAAGTTCTTTATCTTGCACGGGGTTCACCATGTCAGTATCCTTCTCAGAACCGTGTCATTTAAAACTTTATATTCCATTGGCCTTTCTATCCACCTCGGCGTAACTCTACGGCACCAAAACATTTTTGTTAAGATATTGAATTAGTGTGTAAAACTCAATACTTTACTCTCGACCTTGCTAATAAGTCGTTATCGGCCTTCTTAGGAATATCACAAGAGGATCCCCCTAGGGCTCAGAAAAAGTCCGGAGTTCGTCGCGTAAATACCCGTGCAATTTCTGCACCTTAGCAGGTTCGGTCAGGACAAAGCTCAGGAAAAAAGTTCGGTATATGGTCGGTTTCGGCGGGATTATCCGATGCTAAATTAAATAATTTGTTAGCATTCTTCAGCTTACTGCCCCGATATTCGTCCATTTGCTCTGACTCATAATCCGTTTGTCCCTGGTTCGAGTCCAGGTGGGCCCACCACTATTTCCGGCAATTTCTGCAATATATCCCTTATTTTTCATTGAATTAGAATCCGAGTAACGGACTTTTGGCCGGTCTGAGTGACGGACTATGCATCCGTTACTTGGCATTGCCGCTGGCAGCCCCTCCCTGACGAGCCATCCTCCGCACACGCCTTAGCCCATGCAGGCAATTGCTTTTGCTCGGTTTTTGTTAGAAATGTATGTGAGGTTGCAGGGATATCCAGATAGGCGTTCGCACGCTGATCTGGCCTGAACGCGATTGCGGGAATTGGAATGCGTTGTTTTTCAGCCAGCTAACAACCACTCTTTAGGACGTACACTATTGGGATGCCACACAGAAAAGATGGATAACCGTGATGGCGCACGATACAAATTTTAGGCAATCAATGGAGTGACCTCCTCCCTGATAACCGGAGCATCCTAAACTGTAGATTTCTGGCAGAATTGGCTCACGGGAGGGCCATTTGCCATGAAGAAAACAAAGTATACAGAGCAGCAGATTGCTTTTGCCTTGAAGCAGGCAGAGACCGGCACTCGGGTAGGTGAGGTGTGCCGCAAGATGGGTATCTCGGAAGCGACCTTCTATAACTGGAAGAAGAAATATGGGGGGCTGGGTGTTTCCGAGCTGCGCCGACTGAACCAACTGGAAGATGAAAACCAGCGCCTGAAGCGAATGGTGGCTGATTTGAGCCTGGATAAACAAATGCTTCAGGATGTCCTGTCAAAAAAGCTTTAAAGCCCGTCAAGCGTCGTGAGTTGGTGGATTATCTGGTGATGGCTTTCCGGGCGTCCAAGCGACGGGCTTGCTCATTGATGCTGTGCTACAGCTCGGTGTACTACTACCGGTCCAGGCGCAGCTCAGATGCGGCGCTGAGAGCTCGTATCAAGGAGATAGCAGCCACACGAGTACGCTATGGCTACGAGCGGATTCATATATTGCTAAGACGCGAAGGCTGGCTCGTCAATCACAAGAAAGTGCTGCGCATATATCGGGAGGAAGGCCTGAATTTGCGCAGCAAGCGACCCAAAAGGCGAGTGGCAGCAGCGCACCGCATGGATCGACCGCAGTTGGATTCGGTGGATCAATGTTGGAGCATGGATTTTGTCGCAGACAACCTGTTCGACGGCAAGCGGATCAGGGCTTTAACTGTAGTGGATAATTTTAGTCGCGAATGCATGGCGATCCATGTGGACTACAGCATCAAAGGCGATCATGTGGTCGGCGTTATGGACGCGATTCGGCAGCTTCATGACAGGTGCCCCGATCGGATACAAGTTGATAATGGCAGCGAGTTCATATCCAAGGTATTGAACAAATGGGCGTATGAGAACAATGTTGTGTTAGACTTTTCCAGGCCGGGAACTCCGACGGATAATCCGTTTATCGAATCGTTTAATGGCAGTTTTCGTGATGAGTGTTTGAACAGCCATTGGTTTCTATCGCTTGAAGATGCCAGAGAAAAAATCGAAGCATGGCGCGAAGAGTATAATGACTTCAGGCCACACACTTCGCTGGAAAACCTGACTCCGATTCAGTTTAGGGATCGGCACTTGAGGCCAGAAATTTCTAGTAATGAGTGCTTCAGTTTCGGGTAGGGGCTCAGCTGACCGTGGATCTTCACGAACACCTCGTCAATGTAGAACGTGTCTCCGTATCCGCCGTGCTTTCTTCTCAGTCGTCGCGCAAATTGAGGCCCGAATTTATTACACCATAAACGGTTGGCTTCGTAGCTGCCCTCAATACCCCGTTGCGCCAACAGGTCTTCGATTTTGCAGTGACTGAGGCTGAAGCGGTGGCAGAGCCAGACGGCATATTGAGTGATTTCAAGTGGGAATCGATGGCGCTTGTACCTTTTTTGATTGAGTCATGCTCCGAATTCTGGCAGATTGGGGGTTAACTTGTCAGTACCGTCACGGACATTACCAAAAGAAAAACAGGCGAAGGTTTCTTTGGGGTGCTCAAGCGAGAGCGTGTAAACCGACAAAAATACCGGACAATGGATATAGCCAAAGCAAATATATTTAATTACATTGAGCGCTTTCACAATCCTCGGATGCGGCGAAGGCTAGCGAACAATGATTTGGAGTTCTCAGCCTTTTTAGAACCGCCCGTGTAGACTGGGTAGAATCCTTTATATGAAAGCTATCGGAAAAGTATTAGCAAAGATTTTTGTTCAAACACCTGCTGAAAAAGAACTAGCCGAAAAGGTAAGAAGAGAAAGATTGATAATTCTTTTTACATTAATCGTAATGCATGGCGCAGTCGCTATGCTATTTGATCCATTAAAAACGGAGGAAGAGGCCACGATCTACGAGGGAGTATTGACGGAGGTTCATATCAATAGACGGTCTCGGGGAATAGAGTTAGAGACTGCAGAAGGTAGTGTGAGCCTAGTTGTTTATCATGATGTGGAGTTCGTAAGAAGCCTACAGTCCTATATTGGAACAGAGGTAAAAGCATGGGGTTATACCCGATTGAGCACGTTTTTTCTCCCGGAGAAGAGGTTAATTCAATTCGCAGTAGATAATGAAAAGATGCTCGACAGCTGGAATGAGATTGCAATAAATGGGAGGAAACCAAAAGAACTCTATTTCATTGCAATATGTTTAGCAATTATTGCTTTAAGCACAAATAAAATACTAAAAACCCATACAAGGATTGAGCAAAGTCAGAATTTTTTAAAGTGATGTGCTGTTGTATCTAGTCAGCCCACTAGGGAACGGAACAGTCCTATCCTACCCACCGGTCTATCTGGAACTCCACACCCCCAAACACGAAAGGACCTGAGCACATAGCACCAAGGTCCTTCAGCCATTTCTTGTCTCGGAGACTTCGCCGTTCTAGGGAGCAGGCTTAACCACTGTGGCGCTGTCTATTGCAACTGCAGTCTGCGCTAACGCGCGGCCGGACAAAGACGAACCGGTCTGCATGGTGATTGCGGTTTGCGAGAGAATATTGCCTTTGAAACCAGCGCCAGCCTCAACAACCACCTCACCAGCGACCTGCCAGAAAATGTTTTTAGCCTGTGCTCCGCCCGCAAGGGTAACCTGCCTGTTGGCACTGATGCTCAGGTCGCCAGCAATCTGGAAGATCCACACATCATTTGCACTACCAAAGATAACAAGATCGCTCGGAATTGTTACCGAACTGCCCCAGTTGTAGAGGCCCGCTTCCAAAGTTCGACCACCGATATTGCCGGTACCCAGGTTAAGGAAGTCAGGCGTTGGACGGCCCGCAGCATCGCTGTAGGCCGTTTGCATGTCCAGCACTGCAGTAGTCAGGCTGGTACTCGTCGGAGGTGACATATCGGCACCATAAAGTGTACCGGTCACCTGAGTTGAAGTGGCCGACGTTGTCCCCACAAGCGTTAAAGAGAAACCTGTTAAAAATGACGTAGCGGCCGGACTGACTCCGACATCACCATAAACGGCTGATGCCGGGACTGTGGAAACGGCTGCCTTGGCAAGGATCGCAAAATTTGCAGATGACCCAAGCAACACTACCGCAGGCCCCTGCGCCACTGAATCAGCCGTGATGGTATACACCATTGAGTACTTGGCGTTATCCAACATGTCGCTTTCGGTTAAGCCGTAGCCTATGTAGAGTTCCGCGCCCACATAATCGGAAAAATCTGTGTCCGCTACCAGCACTGCTGAACCAGTGTACAGATTGGTGGATGCAAAAACTGGAACAGTTCCAGTGCTATAGTCGACCCATCCTTGAGGCGTCAAAAAATACCAGGCATTCTCAAAATTGAAACCAGCATAATAATTGCCGGGCAGATCAAGGTCGGCATCAGCAACACTGACCGAAACCGTCACAGTAAGGCTACTGGTGCTACCAGTGGCCTCGGCGGCGAAATCTGGCGTCGGTGCCGCTTGTGCGAAACTCGTAACCATAGCTATCAAAAACAACGGCAGCAAGGCAAACACTGTCTTGCTATTTAGTCTATTTAGAATATTTTTCATTAGTAGTCCTGGCTAAAGTTGAATGAAGTGCTGCGCTCAACATTGTGGCTGTCGAACGCTCCTTCATGAGCCAGGGCACTATAGCGGGAATGTCGCTGATGTTCTGTGTGCTGGGGCACAGAGAACCTGGGGGATTGCGCGTTCCTCTCAGAACGTTGAGAAAATTGAGGACCGAACTAATTTAATCATAGTCCATCGGATTCATAGCTGAACTCAATACAACGCTGAGCCAATAGGTCTTCAATATCTTGATGGTCAAGGCTCAATCAACAAACGTGAACAATGTGAACCTGAGGTAGCGTCTGCCAACAAAACAAAGCTGCGAGAGCATAGCGAGTTCTTTCAGCAACTATCGCTCTCGGCAATGTAAACTATTTACTTAAGCACCACGTCTACGATGCGAAAATAGCTGGTGGTCTTTTGGAATCCCCCATCCAATGACGCGCTGTATTTTGTTGCCATAGTGAATGCACCAAAATCGCTAAGCGTAAGTTCAACAGCATTTGCCGCGCTTGAAGAAACAATAATTTCCATTGATTCTACAGCAACGCCGCCAATGGTCGCATTCACTGTATTGGCAGTCACAACAGAACTGTCAGCGGTGGCATTGGCAATCACGCCTTTAACGGTGGGCTGATCGACTGCCACTAACGAAACCAACATCGCGCTCATCAGTCCAGGCCCAATCGCTTTGGCCTGGGCCGAGTTATATTCAAAATTACCATTCAACACGAGCTTCACGACAACACCCTGCGCATCTATCCACAAATCGTACAATACGGGTTCCGAAATGTTGTTTCCAGACAGTGTTATCTTGAGTCTGTCAGTTGTGGCACCTTCAACAGTCTCCTGTCCAATTGCTTCCATGGTGATGACTGCATCTGTCTTCGCAAACGGATTGCTACCTAGCGTGAGACTTGAACCATACTCCATGGTGATCTTGCGAAAATAACTTAATATTTCAGTAGTGGTCTTCACTGTTACAAAGTCTTGAAAGGCAACAGATGATCCAGTCCCTGCCTCACTTTGGACAAAAATAATAGCGTCAGCGACAGTGCCCTGATAGCTCACGCTGTCTCCATACACGCCGCCCAAAAGGTATAGATCCTCACCTTTGATACCCACATAAATGCCACTGGAACCAAAGTAACGGTAGTGAAATCCATCGTATTCTCGCCAGGTTGTAGGCTGACCAAACATATCTGGAAACACTTGCATGGCAAGGTTGACCAAGGTACGTGCACTTTGACCAACAGCATCATCACTGATTGCAATTCCAGGAAGATCTTGCGCCCTGGCATTTACTCCCGCGATGAACGCGAGCGTGAAACAGAATACTCTGACAACTTTTAATGCTGACAACATGGCAAAATCCTATCTCTAATGAAGCGGCAGTCAAACGGATTGTGAGATGGTAGTTACAAACACAGTCAGCAGATACCCCCCTGATTCAGGGGTATCCATTGTATTAAATTGGGATTCGACAATGGAGTTATGGATCATTCAGACGCCGCGGCGCTGATATCCTGAAGTGCCTTTGCCAGCACACTGGACTCTTGTGCACCTGAGATAAGGTACTTTTGGTTGACTATAAATGCTGGCACCGACGAGACACCTGAATTTTGATATTTGGTTTCGTCCTCTCGCACGGCTGTGGAATACTGGTCCGATTCCAGTACCTGCCTGGCCTCTCCCATGTCCAGCCCCAACGCCTCTACACAAGTTAAGAGAGCTTCCTGATCAGAAATATTCAATGCCTTGCCAAAATATGCCTCGAACAGCGCCTTTTTCATGACGGTCTGCAGCCCATACCCACCCGCCCACTTCACCAGTCGGTGGGCATCAAAGGTATTGGCGGTCAGCCGCTCCTGTAGCTTATTAAAGTTGATTCCAAGTTCTTTGGCAATTTCCATCATATTGCTCTGCGCAGCCCGCATCTCAGATTCACTTCGCCCGTATTTTTTCGCCAGTGCCGGCAGAATAGGCTCACCCTTGCCACTGTGATAGGGATTGAGTTCAAAAGCGCGCCATTGAATTGAAAACTCATAGTCTGGTCCCAGTTGTTCAATGGCTCGCTCGAGGCGGGCGTAGCCAATTGCACACCAAGGGCAGGCGATATCGGAAACGATGTCTATCTGAAGGGTGTTCATAAATGTGACCTGAAGAGAGTCATGCCAAGGAGTCTGGCAGATTGGGATTTAACTTGTCAGTACCCGTACAAGTTTATACGAGTCACTGCTGCGGGCAATGGGGGGATTACAAAAATCCGTTATTATCGAATACGAAAAATTTCGACATACATTTTGGTGTCGAAAGGTACTCGGGCACTGATGACATGCAATGTTATAAAATGGATAAACGGGTTTCCAGTGACCACTGTAAACGCGGCTTTTCCCATACCGACCAGCATTTGGGTCATAATTATGTAGAGAGAGCTCATCAACGGGTAAGTCAGCACCTAGCGTATTCACAAAGACGCCAGTTGGAATGCCCAGTGCGTACTGAGTTGCGGTGAGCGCGAAAAAGTCGGCTCCCGAGCAGATCAGCCCGAAAAAATCCATGGCCTAATAAGCGACCAGTATCCAGATGTCCCGACGCCAATTCAGTGATCTGAACAGTCTGATAATGCTAAACCCGCTTCTTTTTAACCAACTCAGCGGCAATATGACATACACTACAGAGTAACTGAGCGCCCACACCCATACATCGATCTGGCCGTGACTGCCAATTTCATAAACATCAGGCCCAGGAAAATGCAAGCCGGTGTTAGAAGCATAGCCAAGGAGCAACTGTGTAATGATCAGGTAGCCGACGGAAATCCACGCTTCCCTCGCAAAGAATAGGGCAGTTGTGATTTACCATATTGAGAAAAGAAGTGGTGACCCGTTGTACGTTTTAAGTGTCGTCATAGATTTTTCTTTTGGATTTCACCTGATTTTTGTACTGACACGTTAACTCTCTGAACTCGCGAACACCCCATCTGGCTCCATCGTATCCGCCGTGCTTTCTTCTCAGTCGTCGCGCAAATTGAGGACCGAACTTATTACACCATAGACGGATGGCTTCGTATCTTACATAGATTAGCCGATGGCTTAGGCTAAAGCGGTGGTAGAACCCCACTGCATATTGAATGATTTCGGGCGGAAATCGATGACGCTTGTATAATTTTGATTGAGTCATAAGCTGAATACTGGCAGATTGAGAGTTATCTTGTCGGCACCGGTCAAGTTAATGATACATCACAGGCAGGAGGGCATCATGAAAACAACGTTGTCGATACCCGTATTGATTCTTTTTAGCGCGATGGCTACCGTGTTGGCCAGTGCTACAACACATGCGCAGCCTGTCTCTCCACTCATTATCATTGATGGTGGTTATGCTGAGCAGTGCTCCATGGCGGCGCGCAATCCGAAAGAAACGTCCGGGGTTATGATCACCGGATCTCGAGTAACCATTTCGCCCATACAGCTCTGTACGCTAGCAATACAGGAGGCTAGTGAGGTAGCGAATCGGGCAGCGAGCTATAACAATCGTGGTGTACTCCACTTTGCGGCGACGAACTATGATGATGCACTGGCCGATTTCACTGAAGCTGTGCATCTGGACGATACGCTGACGTTCGCTCACATCAATCGGGGTAATATCTTTAACCTGCGTGGACAGTGGGCGCAGGCCATCAGCGCCTTCGATCGTGCCATTGAACTAAGTATTCAGTCCAGGCCGGGGCGTGTCAGGGAAACAATCGAGTCGTCGGCGTCGCGTCAGGCAAGTGAGGCCAGAGCGGTACGTGAGCTGGCGAGGGCTCATTTCAGCAGGGGTATCGCCCACGAAAACCTGGAACAACTGCGCGAAGCCTATCTCGACTACCTCAGGGCATCGGAGCTGGCACCCGAATGGGAGGAGCCGCGCCGGGAGCTGGAGCGCTTCGAAGTTGTCAGGTGATCATTCGTGAATCACCCCGTTTAACATTTATGCACAACAAAGCCTCAGATTAAGGGGCATGAGCTGATGTTGGATTCTATCTCGATTAAACGGACGGCGGAAATCTGTATCAATTGTATGAATTTGATGAATTCATGCTTTGATTCTGGCAGATTGGGAGTTAATTTCTCAGTACCCTGGCAATTGGGCTGTAAACAATCTAATGCCGTTCGCCCCTTCGACGTAGGTTGAAACTCGAAATCAGGCGTCTACTTTTTTTGAGGGCTACTTGCTCGAAGATATTAAAGCACTCATCGAACAAGCGGAAAATGAATCGCCAGAAGAAAGCATAAACCAAAAAACGCGTAACAATCTAATCAAGGGGTCGATAACAACACCTCTGAAATTCTGAGAAAGAAGAATAATTTTTCGTGGGTTGCAAGCGGCGCATCTTGGTGAAGCGTTAGCCAATCCTTCGCCCTTGGATCAGTGACCTATTCCGGACTGCGCAATAACGGTCAATTTGCGTAGCGTGCCGATTTCTTTCGAGATCGCTCTATAAGCGCTCGTAATGATTTTCTCGTAAACCTTCAGCACCTTTTCGCCAGTCGGAGTCAGCGTTGCGCCACCGCCATGCGGGCCGCCGGTACTGGTGGAAACCAGAGGCTCGCAATACTCGTGATTCATCTGGTTAACCAACTGCCAGATTCGCTTGTAACTCATGCCCATCAATCTGCCTGTAGCCGAAATCGAACCTGTTTCCCGAATACCAGTCAGAATGTCGGCTTTGCCAGGACCAATGATGATCTGTGGCTGGAGCTTGATGCGCAACCTGATTTCGGGATGCAAGGTGTTGTCTGTCATGGTCACTCTCGAGAATAGTAATTGCGTATCCTGGAAGTATACAGGGGCTAGCTCCCTTCTTCTAATTGCGGTTCAGTTTGCATCAACCGTTATATCCAATCGGAAATAACCCTTGCAATCGACCGTTATATACACAAGAATATAACGCGTATGACAAGGATGTTCTTACTGCAATTTTTGGTAATGTGAGGACAAGGTATGAAAGGTGGATTGTCCAGAAGAAGGCTGTTAGTCGCACTCGCAGCCGCCTCTGTATGCGCAAGCACATTGGCTCAACAGGACAACGGCCGTCTGCGTTTCGAGCTCGGGACGATAGAGGTAATACAGGTAGATGGCACCAGGCAGCAGGGCTGGCTTGTCCCGTTCCAAACGATCCTGTCGGTCGACGATATGAGGTCCTTCGAACGCAATGATGTAAGTTCTGCGCTCAATCTGCTGCCTGGTGTGACAGTGCAAAACATTGGAGGACGAAGCGAGAAGCTGGTGTACGTGCGAGGCTTCAACTCCCGTCAGGTTCCGCTGTTCATGGACGGGGTGCCGGTTTACGTGCCTTATGATGGCAATTTCGACCTGAGCCGCCTGTTGACCTTTGATGTCGCCGAGATCAACGTCAGCAAGGGCTTCTCTTCCGTGCTGTACGGCGCCAACACTTTGGGTGGCAGCATCAATGTAGTAAGTCGCCGTCCTGAGGAAGGCGCTCGCGTTAGTTTGCGCAGTGGCCTGGGGTTTGATTCTGACAATGACACCAGCAGCCGCAACCACCATTTTTTGTTGGAAAGTCAGCAGGGCAATTGGTATGCGCAAGCCAATTTGTCATGGTCCGAGCAGGATTTTTTCATACTGCCAGACAAATTTGTTGCCACAGCAACAGAGAATGGCGGCAGGCGCGAGAACTCCGCGAGCGAGGATCGCAAGCTGTCTCTGAAACTTGGCTACACCCCCAATGCTATCGATGAGTATGCATGGAGCTATCAGAGTCAACAGGGTGAAAAAAATACGCCGCCCTATGCAGGCTCCGCCAATATTCGCGCGCGTTTCTGGCGTTGGCCCGAGTACAACAAGGAAAGTCTTTACTTCATCTCCAAAACTGCGCTGGGCAGCAGTGAAATTCTGCGGGTGCGTGCCTGGTACGACACCTTCGACAATATTTTGCGATCCTTTGATGACGCTACCTATTCCAGCCAGGCCAGACCTTTCGCCTTCAATAGTGTGTACGACGACTATACTTGGGGCATCAGCAATGAATGGAGTTCCACCCGGTTTACAGCGCATGCCTTGAAGGCAGCGTTCCAGTACAAGCGCGATGTACACCGTGAATTCGATGTGGGCGGGTCCATGGAACGGATGGAGGACGAAGTGTTGTCCCTTGGCCTTGAAAACAACTGGAGCCTTAGCAATGATCTGACCCTACTGGTAGGACTTGGTTATGACCGCCAGCGTGGCCAGCGCGCCGATGATCTCCAGGGCGGCGTGACTCGACCTTTCGCTACCGCCAGGGCCTCGACATGGAATGTACAGGCCGGTCTGAACAAGGCGTTTACTGATGCTTGGAATGGCCATGTGTCAGTGTCCAGACGAACACGCTTCCCAACCATGAAGGACCGCTACTCCTACCGTTTGGGGACTGCCATTCCCAACCCGGCACTGGCACCTGAGTATGCAGTGAATCTTGAGGCGGGCGCCAATGTCATGATGGCGCTTGGCACCAATAGTAGGCTGAATGTTGGGGCCGCGCTGTTTCGCAGCCGGATTGCCGACACTATTGAGAGTGTTACCATTGCCCCGACTCTTTGCAGCGCTGCGCCATGTACGCAGTTGCAGAACATCGGTCGTCAACACAACAGTGGTGTGGAATTAGCACTGACGGCGGATTTCGGGACACGTTGGCAGGTGCATGGCAATTACACGTATCTTGACCGAGACAACATCACGAGTCCGACGGTGCTGCCACTGGATACACCGCAACACAAACTCTTTGCTTACTTGCAGTTTTCTCCATTTGACACTCTGCAACTGATGTTGAGCAACCAATACGAATCGGAGCGCTACAGTGAGACCAATGGAACGCGTCAGACCGAGTCGTACCGGATAATGGATTTCAAGGCGATCTGGCAAGCTCTGGACTGGTTGCAGACCGAGTTAGGGGTACGAAATCTGGCTGACGAACTCTATGCCTATGAAGAAGGATTTCCAGAACCAGGCCGTACCGTTTTTGCCAATTTCAAAATGAGTTTCTGACGCCGTGAAATTACTGTGGATATGTATTGTTCTGGCAAGTGGTTTGCTTTCCGCGCCCAGACTGACACTTGCTGCCGAAGCGTTGGTATTCACTGACCACGCAGGACGCGCGCATGCGTTGGCTGCACCGCCTGAACGCATTGCCGCTGCCGGCGCGCCGGCCGAAATCCTGCTCTACACGTTGGTGCCCGAGCGGCTGGTCGGCTGGAACCGCCAGCTGACAACAGCCGCTCGCCGCTACATCCCAGAACCATTGCAACCACGCGTACACATCAGCTACCTGCCCGATGCTGAGAACACAAGTCGCGACGCGGATTTCATTGCACTGCAACCGCAACTGATATTGGACTACGGTTCCATGCACTCGGATTATGCTGCCCGCGCCGATGCAGTACAGACGCGCCTTAAGGTGCCGTTCGTGCTGCTAGACGGCAGGCTCGAACGCATTCCGGAGGTGTATCGCGCACTGGGGACCTTGCTTGGCGTCGAGGCTCGTGCGGAAAAGTTGGCCATGCTCGCGGAATCCCTGCTCGCCAAATATCGCGGTATGCTGGCTGGGAATGTGGGGGCAAAGAGGGTTTACATCAGCAGCGCCGCCGATGGACTCATGCCAGTGTTCCTCGATGACTCGAGCAATGAGGTGTTTGCGTGGCTGGGTCTACCCAACGTGGCTGGCAGCGTGGACGATATGCTGCAGTTCCCGATCGGCTTCAGCGAGGTTGCGAACTGGCAACCTGACACAATCTTTGCGTTGGCCCCAGCATTTCTTGAACACAGTAGCGCTGCCAAGGAGTGGCAGCTCGTGCCGGCTGTACGGACAAATCGCGTGTACACGGCGCCACGCCTGCCCTTTGACTGGGTGGCACGCCCACCTTCGGTCAACCGACTGCTGGGACTTGTTTGGGTCGCAATGATACTATCTCCGGAGCAGACACGAGATGCTTTCGAGCAAGACATCAGAAAACTATTCGCAACCTACCTTCACAGGGAACTGAGCACAACAGAGTTGCAGGAACTGTTGGGTACACGTTGACTGCCGTGGATCACATCGCCATCCAACAACTGGTGAACTGTCTCGATGTTCAGCGAATCTTTCTGGTAGTGCTCCAGGATTCAAATCGCTGTGTCTAGTGCCCAATGAATCTGCCAGCCACTTATATATTCTGGCATTCTCGGTTGTCAACTCCTTAAGGCGTTTAGCCTCGGAGACGTTCATTCCCCAAATGCCCCGCAGACCCTGCGACAGTTTGCCGCGCGTCACTGTGTCACAGTGACCGGTAGCTGAAGCCATCCTATAATTCCGCCAATTTAAACATGCATGGCGCTGCAGATTGCGAGCACGCCTTATTCTGGCACTAGGAGAAGCCCCCTATGAAGAACACTCGATTTGTCAGTGCGACAAAGCACTCCATGCTCGTCTTGCATATCCGCCACGCGCTTGCTTTAAGCTGCTTGCTCGCACCCGGCATGGTGCTCGCGCAGGCTGAACCAGGCCTAGAAGAGATTGTCGTGACAGCGGGTTCCTATGCGCAATCATTGCGCACTGCCCCGGCCTCAATCTCTGTGATCAGTGACGTAGATCTGCGTGAACGTAATGTAACTGACATTCTGCAAGCCGTTCGAGAGACTCAGGGCATCACCATGGATCCGACCGGCGGCAGCTCCAATCGTTCATCTGTGAGCGTGCGCGGCATGGGCCGTGACTACTCTCTGATGCTGGTCAATGGCCGACGCCTTAGCGCCTCGGATGAAGTCATACAGCATTCTGACTTTCGCTTTGACTGGCTGCCAATGGAGCTTATTGACCGAGTCGAAATCGTGCGCGGCCCGATGTCTTCTCTGTATGGATCCGAAGCTTTTGGAGGTGTAATTAATGTGATTACCAAGCCGGCAGATGAACGCTGGTTTGGTAACTTCCGCGCGCAACAGGGAGGCCAAACGGGCGGCAGTGGCGGTGACGAATTTAATGCATCTGCGGCTGCCGCAGGGCCTGTCACAGAAAATTTGAGCGTAACGATTGGCGCTTCTCATTTCAGCCGCACCGATATGCCTTATCCGGATGACACGCGTAGTCCGGCCCTGAGTCTTCGGGAGGGCAAACGTGGTAGCAACCTGGTAGTGGGCAGCACCTTACAGCTGAACTCACAGCAGTCTCTGTCGCTGGATCTGTCCCGCGCAGAGGAAGAACGGGGTTCTTACCGACTAGAGACTGTGACAGGTGGCGGTTTCATCTATAAGAACAACGGTGACATTAGCCGGAATCACGTGGCACTTGGCTGGAAGGGTGACTTTCAGCGCTTCAGCGCGCGCCTTGGTGCCTACGAGTCGGAGGTCACCAACACCACTAGCTTCAACGATGCTCGGGTGCCACCCTCAAAATCCCCCACCCAGGGCCAGCGCAGCGAAGTCATCGACGGTGGACTCGTACTGCCGCTGGGCGACTCCCACACATTGTCCACCGGCTTTGAATCCATGAAGCAATATCACGTACACCAGAGCTTTCTCGGTGGCGAGGCTGAAGCGAGCACCTTTTCAGCCTATATACAGGACGAAATCGTGCTGGCCGACACGCTGCGTCTGACGGTGGGTCTGCGCAGCGACGAACACGACACCTTCGGATCCGAGCTAAGCCCGCGCACCTATCTGGTTTACCTACCTGGCGACAACTTAACCGTCAAGCTGGGATACGGTCACGGCTTCAAGGCGCCGCATCTGAAGTACACCACACCGGGCTACGAGAGCGGCCGTCCAGGCTATGACCTGATCGCCAATCCCGATCTGGCGCCCGAAGTGGTGGATGGCTACGAACTGGGGGTGGACTATCGTCTGGGGGCCATGCAGATTAACCTGGTGGCCTTCGTCAATGAACTGGAAGACCTGCTGGTCGGCGAAGACCTGACGCTACCGGTGCGTGTTCGCGGACAAGTGATCAAGAACGGCACCTCGCGTCGTGTAAACGTCGACGAAGCCCGCATCAAGGGCACGGAGCTTTCTTTCAGCATGCCGCTGGGCAACCAGTTCGACATCAGTCTGAACCATACGTGGCTGGACGGCGAGAACAAATCCACAGGGCAGGCTCTGACTGAACGTCCCGATCATGCGGCCAACGCACGCCTGAGCTGGAATGACGGCCGTGGGTGGTCCGCACAGCTGCGCGCCAATTACGTTGGCGAGCAATTTCAATTAGTGGGACGTGGCGCTGCCGCCGTACTGCAAACCTTGCCTGATTATATGTACTGGAATATTTCCGCAGCGCGGGAGCTGAACCGCACAATGACACTGCGTGCCGGCATCGACAACCTGACTGATGTGAACTTGCTGGAAGAATCCGCCCTATTTACCTATGCCGACCGTGGACGCTATGCCTTCCTCAGTGTCGAAGCGCGTTTCAACTGACAGCGAGGACTACTTTCATGCACATTGAATGGCAAACCAAAGGCATCTGCGCACGTTGGTCGGCCTCATGCGCCAAAGCACTGAGTGTGGCCGCCGCACTGATGCTTAGTAGCCTGGCAAGCGCAGAGAAGCTGACGATTGTTTCCACAGATTTTGTACTGGAACGCAAATTTGAAATGCTGCAGCGCGCGGCAGAAGGCACTGGCCTTGAGATTGACTGGGTACAAGTAGGCGTTCATGAACCTGCGCGTATTGGTGTTGCGCTGGACGGCGCCCACATGGTCATCATCGATGCGCCACGCAGTGATGATCAGGCACTGGTTCAGGGCGCTATTGGTGATTTCCTCAACCGCGTGGATATCCCGATTCTCAGCATCAACGTGATGAGCCCGCCTATGCGTATGCGCGGTGTAAGGCTGGAATCCGAGCATGCCCAGCGTCTGTTCAACTATTACGCTGGGGGCACCAGCGTGAACTTCAACCGCCTGGCGCAGTATGCCCAAGCGCTACTAACCGGGGCCTCGGTGGCAGCCATCGAGCCCGCCCTCGAGCTTCCGGAACGGGCGATCTATCATCCCGAATACGAGAGCCTGGTGTTCTCTGACCTGGCTACCTACCTTGACTGGTGGCAGGGCAAGTACGGCCTGAGTGTGGAAGGCAAGCCTGTGGTCGGCATGGAGATGTCGTCCAGCTATATCTCCGACGGGCAGACTGGCATGATGGATCGCTTTGCACTGGAAGTGCGCAAGGCAGGCGCGGTGCCGGTGATTCTGTACCGCTCTAGCCGCGTAGCCAGCACGCGGGCAGAACTCAGTAGCGGTCAGGGCGGCGGACGCCCCGGCAGCGGACGCCCGACTGACAATGGCAGCCCCGCGTCCAGCACTGCGGCCCACAGCGACCCGAACAGCACGGATGTCTCGCAGGATTTTATGAATCCGCTGGCAGTTGCCACCCTGGATCTCAGCGACGACAGTCTGGTCATGCGCAATGGCGAGGTGTTCCTGGACGTCATCGTCATCAATACCTTTCTGGGCAGTGACCCGGAAGGCCGCAAGGCCTGGCTGAAGGCGCTGAACATTCCAGCGATCAACGCCGTGCAGTATCGCGACGGCACCTATCAGGACTATCTGCAGGACACCGCCGGCATCAGCAACTTCGGCATCCCCACCAACCTGATCATCGCCGAGTACATCGGCCTGATCGACCCGGTGGTCATCACCACTAATGAAGATGGTGAGTACGTGGCGGTTGAGGAGCACATCGACATGCTGTTGCACAAGGCGCTGAATCTGGCGGCGCTGCGCAAACAGCCCAACGCCGACAAGAAACTGGCGCTGTTTTTCTGGAATCACCCGCCCGGCGAGCACAACATGGGCGCATCCAATCTGAATGTGCCGGTGTCCGTGGCCAGCCTTGCGGCGGCGCTGCGTGAAGACGGCTACAGCATCGATCCGGTGAACGACCAGCAGCTGATTGATTCCATCTCCGACATGCTGCGCCCTTATTACCGCAGTGAGGGTATTGTCGACATTCAGCAGACCACTGCCTGGGACTTCCTGCCCTTGAGCCGCTACCAGGCCTGGCTTGCCACCCTGCCCGCCAGCGTACGTGACAATATCGTCGGCCGCTGGGGCACCCCCGAAGACAGCCACTGGGTGATAGAACGCGAGGGCGAGAAAGGTTTTGTCATTCCGCGCACCCAATACGGCAATCTGTATGTACTGCCACAGCCTGCCCGGGGCGATACGCCGGCAGAAGAGAATGATGTGCTCTATCACGACACGCTGCTCCCGGTGCACCACGGCTATCTGGCCACTTACCTGTGGGTGCGCGAGCAGATCGAGGCTGATGCCATCATCCACTTTGGCACACACGGCAGTCAGGAATGGCTACCCGGCAAGGAGCGCGGACTGTGGATCTATGACAACCCCAACCTGCTGGTGGGCAATATCCCGGTGATTTATCCCTACATTGTCGACAACATGTCCGAAGCGGTGCACGTAAAGCGCCGCGGCCGTGGCGTGGTGGTGAGTCATCAGACGCCCCCGTTCTCGCCCGCAGGACTGTCCGATGATTTCTCCGCCATCAACGACCTGATCACCGAGTACCAGCTGGTGGACGAAGGGCTGGTGAAAGAGAACGCCCGCGAGCTGATCGTGGCCAAGGCGGTAGAGATGAATATACACGCCGATCTCGACTGGACCGAAGAAGTGCTCATGTCCCGCTTCGACGAGTTCCTGCGCGACATTGAGGACTATCTGGAAACGCTGGGCATGGCCATGCAGCCGCTGGGCATGCACGCCTTCGGCTCCACGGCACTGGACGAACACTTGTCCAGCAACATCATGCAGATGCTGGGTGAACCACTGGTACAAAAGATGGGCTACGCAAGTGTGGCCGACGCATTCAAGATTGACTATCAGCTCCTGCGCGACACGCGCCCCTATCAGTTCGTTGCCAACCACATCGTAAGCGATGTGCCGTTGAGTGCGCAGGACGGCGAAGACTCTGAGTTGGTGTCGTTGCGCAATCAAGGTAAGCAGTACCTGCGCAACCTGAATGCTGGCGGCGAGATCGAGGCGGTATTGGCCGGACTGTCGGACCAATGGGTTGATCCATCCTATGGCGGTGACCCCATCCGCAACCCCGACGCCCTGCCCACTGGCCGCAACATGTATGGATTTGATCCGGCACGTGTGCCCACCCGTTCGGCCTGGGCCGGCGGACAGGATGCACTGCAGAGCCTGATCGACAGTCACCAGCAGACCCACGGCGAGTTCCCGCAGAAGTTGGCCTTTGCGATGCGCAGCACCGAGACGGTGCGGCATCTGGGCATGCTGGAGGCGCAAGTGTTCGATGCGCTGGGCGTGCGTCCGCAGTGGGACAGCGGCGGTCGTGTCACCGGCATGGAGCTGATTCCACTGGCGGAACTGGGGCGCCCGCGCATCGACGTCGTGGTATCTATCACTGGTCTGTACCGCGATCAGTATCCTATTGTCATGGAGCGCTTCAACGAAGCCGTGCTGCTGGCGGCCAATGCCGACGAGCCGCTGGCGATGAACTTCGTGCGCGCCAACAGCGAACGTATTCTGGGCGAGTTGACCATGGCCGGGGTAGATGAAACCACCGCCCGCAATGCCGCGCTGACCCGTGTGTTTGGCAACGAGTCCGGCGACTATGGCACCGGCCTGCCCGATGCCAGCCTGATGTCTGACAAATGGGAAGCCGACGACGGCCAGCTGGCCGAGGTCTATCTATCGCGCATGTCCTGGGCCTATGGGCCAGACCCGGAGCAGTGGAGCCGCAAGATCACTGCCCCCGATGGCAGTCCCGTGAATGTCTATTCCACGCATCTCAAGGGAACCTCGGCGGCGGTCATGTCGCGCTCCTCTAACCTGCGCGGCCTTCTGGACAATGACCATTCGTTCGAATATCTGGGCGGCATCTCACTGGCCGTGCAGCACCTGGATGGTGCATCGCCCCAGATGTACATCTCCAACATGCGTGACCCGGCACGCGCCAAGCTGCAACGCGCTGAACAGTTCCTGGCCATGGAGCTGCGCGCGGTATACCAGCACCCGAACTGGATCAAGGAGATGGAAGCCGAGGGCTATGCGGGCACGCTGCAACTGCTGGAAACTATCAATAACTTCTGGGGCTGGCAGGTGATGGACGCCAGCGTCGTGCGGGACGACCAGTGGGACGAATTCCATGCCACATATGTAATGGACCGCTACGACCTGGGCACCCGCGAGTGGTTCGAGGAGACCAACCCGGAAGCACTGGCGCAGATTGCCGAGCGCATGTTGGAAGCCTCGCGCAAGGGCTACTGGGAGGCCAGCGAACAGACGCTGCGTGAACTGGTGGAAACCTATACCGGGATTGATCAGCAGTATGACGTGTTCACGGCTAACAACGACTTTCAGGAATACGTGAACACCCTGGCGATGGGCTTTGGTTTGAACACCGCGTCCCCCACTCTGGATGCCGAGGCAATGCCGGAGCCCGCCAATGAAGCCATTTCTGAGCCGTCACAGGACGTCAATCCCACTGGCGAAAGTGTCACCGTGCAAGGTCAGGTCATGCGTGAAGTCACCATGCTGACTTCCGAGGAAGTCCGGGACCTGTTCTGGCTTTGGCTGCTGATCGCAGTGATCGTGGCTGGGATGATCAATCGCGACTGGCAGTCACGCCGTATCTACACAATTAACTGAATCCACCACAAGGAGAATTACCATGTTAATGATTGAAAATGCGCTTTCACAGGTCACCGCTTACTTCATGTTGCCTGTACTGATTTTGCTGGCCCTGATGTTCTGTTATTCACTGTTCGCCCTTGGCGGATTTCTGTACGATATTGCCGGGCGCAAATTTTTTGCGCGCTACCCGACCAGCATCGCACGGCTGATTGCACTCAACCACAACATCGCAATTGAAACGCTTGAGCTTCAGGTACTCAAAGAACTTGAAATGTTGCGCATTGTCAGCCGTGTTGCACCGATGCTGGGTCTGGTTGCTACCATGATCCCAATGGGGCCCGCACTGATTGCTGTGTCCCAAGGCGATTCGCTAGGCATGGCGCAGCAGCTGGAAGTGGCCTTTTCGGCGGTAATCACTGCCCTGATGGCGGCCTCAATCACCTTTGTCGTATTGTTAGTCAAACGCCGCTGGCTACTGGCAGAAATCAGTGATTACAACCAGGGTCTAGTACAGAAAGCCGGAATAGCAACCGTGCGTGAGAGTGAACTCAGAGCGGAGGCATCGGCATGAGTGCGACCCCGAAGTCACTAGCCATTCTGAGCGACGGCGACCAGGACGACCCCATCCTGAGCGTGGTGAACCTTATCGACGTGTTTCTGGTGATCATTGCCGTGTTACTCCTGGTGATTGTTCAGAACCCGCTCAACCCTCTACTGAGTGACGAGGATGTCGTCGTCATCAAGAACCCCGGACAGGAAAATATGGAGATGATCATCAAGGAAGGTGAAGAACTGACCCAGTACCGCAGCAGCGGTGAGATAGGCGAGGGTCAGGGCGTACGTGCAGGCGTTACTTACCGCATGGACGATGGCACCATGGTGTATGTACCGGAGTTGTGATGACGCTGCATCGGGCGGGCTTCGAACTGAAGTCCGCATTATGTTCAGCGCTGTCATCATACGGTGATGGATTTTACAATCGAACGAGGTTGCACTAAGGTTTTGGCTACACCAGCCCGATACACAATGAAACTGGCGTGCTGTAAATCGTGTCCGTTTTATCGGGTGAAGATCACGATAGCCTCAAACCGCTTGCCTGGCAAGCCGCACCGTACGCTAGCCGCCCAGTACATCAGAATACCGCCCGCGCAGAACCTTCTTGTCGATCTTGCCCGTTGCCGTCAGTGGCACGCTGGCGAAGATCACCCTGTCCGGCTTCCACCACTTCACGATGTGTGGCTCCAGATAGGTCAGCACCGCATCCTCGGTGAGCTCTGCGCCGTCATGGCATTCGATCACCAGCACAGGCCGCTCCTCCCATTTGGGATGCGGCACGCCGATTACTGCGGCGATCTTCACACCCGGGCAGCCAACCGCGAAGTTCTCAAGGTCGATGGATGAAATCCATTCTCCGCCCGACTTGATCACATCCTTCTTGCGGTCGGTGATGCGCATAAAGCCGGCCGCGTCGATGGTGGCAATGTCGCCGGTGTCGAACCAGCCATCTTCGTTCGTGGCGTCCGTATCTTTGCGGAAATAGCGACGGATGGTCCACGGCCCTCTCACCAGCAGCGCGCCCGAGTGCTTGCCGTCCCAAGGCAGATCGCCGCCATCGTCGTCCACTATTTTGAGCTCGATGCCGAATTGCATCCGCCCCTGCCGCGTCCAGATCGCTTCGTCCATCGCCTCTTCGCCGGCTTCGGCCAGTTCCGGCGTTGGTGTCGCTATCACACCCAACGGGCAGGTCTCGGTCATGCCCCAGATCTGCAGCACCCGAACACCGTACTTTTTCTTGAAGCCCTCCGCCATCGCGCGCGGCACTGCCGACCCGCCGATGACCACCCGTTGCAAGCTGCCTGGCGTCTCGCCGGTGTTTTCGAGATGCGCGAGATACATCGTCCAGATTGTCGGCACGCCACCCGAGAACGTCACGCCCTCGCTGACGATGAGTTCCTGCAGACTTGCGCCGTCCATCTTGTCACACGGGAACACCAGCTTGCAGCCATTGATCGGTGCTGCAAACGGCAGGCCCCACGCCGTTGCGTGATAAAGCGATGAGCAGGGCATCACCACATCGAAGGCATCAAAACCAAACGCGCTCGCCAGCCCTGACGCCATCGCATGCAGCACCACAGCGCGATGCGAATACAGCACGCCTTTCGGATCGCCCGTCGTGCCCGATGTATAGCAGAGAAACGCGCTCAGATTTTCCTCGACCACCGGCCAGGCAAAATCCTCGTTCTCCTTATCGAGCAGGCATTCATAACCCACGGCGCCAACCGTGCCAGGCATAAGCCGCTGCTCGTCCGATAGCATTACATAGGTTTTGATGGTTTTCAGGTAGGGCGCGATCCGCTCGACCACGGCAAGGAAGTTCCGGTCAAACAGCAGCACCGAGCTTTCCGCGTGATTGATCGTGTAGATGATCTGATCGTCATACAGCCGCGGGTTGGCAGTATGCAGCACGGCGCCAATCCCCGGCACGGCATAGAACAGTTCAAAATGCCGGTGCGTATTCCAGGCAAGACTCGATACCCGGTCGCCATGCGCTACGCCCAGCCGTTTCAGCGCGCTGGCAGCCTGTCCCGCCCGCTTCAGCGCGTCGGCATAGGTGTATCGCCATACGGGTTCGTCCACGAGGCGCGTGACGATCTCGCGGCGTGCATGCGCGCTTGCCGCGAACTTCAGAATATCAATGATCTGCAGCGGCGGCGTCTGCATCAGGCCCACGGTCATGATCGCTCCTGGTGTTTTAGTGGTTGTGGTAGATTATGGCTCAAGGTGTCAGTACCGTCTGCTCAACCCCCAACCTCACCAGCACTTCCTCCGGTGGCCCATCGTACGTCACCGATGGCTGGTTGCCGACATAACCTATTGCCTCCCACCCTGCCGGTGTTGCGTAATAGGCGGCAGCGGCGAGTGAGCGGAATCTGCTGAAGAATCTTGCCGCTGTTCTGAAGGCCTCGGTGGCACGCGGCTGAAAACTGATGTCGTCGCAGATTGCCTGTTGCTGCGCCAGAGTCAGTGCAGCAAACTCGCGAGAAAATCTTGTGACGGATTCCACATCCAACCAATCAAGCCCCGGCAACACAATGTCGCGATCAAGCAATTGTGCGGGATACGGTGCGCTGACCCACTCATCAATGAAGTCGACAACGCGTACCTCGCTGGCGGCGGGACCAAGATTGTCGGCAGGAATGATAACGTCCGCAAGTGCGATAGCAGCAGCACGTTGCGTTCGGCTTAAAGTTAACGACCAGTTGTCACCCGGGCTGTAATTGTTATTGAGCAATGGATCGCTGCCATATCCTGTCGACGTCACCGGCGGGACACCTGGCACCGGCTCAGCACCGAATACGTGCGCATCGCCAAGCTGCAGTGTAGCGGCAACAGCAACAAACCATTTGAATACAGTGCGACGCGACAAACGCGGCGCGTCGTTAACGATGATGGGTACTGCACTGAGAGATTCTGGTTCCTGAAAATGATGCGACATTACAGCAGCCCTCTTCTGGATTGATCGACCAGATAATCGCCGGCACGCCATGCCAACGCCATGATGGTGAGAGTCGGATTTTTATCTGCGTTTGAGGGAAACGGCGTGCCATCCACCAGAAACAGATTCTTCACATCCCAGGTTTGATTAAAGCCGTTGCACACCGATGTATTTCCATCACTGCCCATGATGGCGCCACCCACTTCATGGATGATTTTGCCACCCGGATCGATGCGGTTGCGGCCAGTCGTGACTGTGCGCACTGTGCCGCCCATCGTTTCAATCAACTCTCTGAAAGTAAGCTCTGCATGATCGCACATGCGTTGTTCGTGTTCCGCCCATTTCCAATGCCATTTCAAAACGGGCACGCCCCACTTGTCCTTCACTGTGTCATCGAGTTCTGCGAAACAATCGTCATTGGGAATCATTTCTCCTCGACACGCAAACCCCATGAAGGAACCGTAATAGCGTCGCGCTTCCTGCTTGTACCTGGCACCATAAGCGCCGGCGCCGAGATCGTCTGGCAGAGGATTGCCACCACCGGGCATGCCACGGGTTGCACCCATCTCTATGTGATACCCGCGCGGGAAACCGAGCTTTTCCGCTTCTCTGTATAACCACCAGGGGGCATAAAAATGTGAGCCACCAGCACCGTCTTCATTGTAAGGCGGCAGATTCTCCAATGCCGGTATCTGACCCTGCAGGCTGGTACCAACTGTATCCATAATGTACTTGCCCACCAGGCCGGAGCCATTCGCAATACCATCGGGAAACAAACTGCTTTTGGAATTGAGCATAATGCGCACGGTTTCGCCACTGCTGGCAGCGAGCACAACTGCCTTCGCTTTCACCTGCACGTCCTTGCCGGTAGTTTTGTCGATAAACATCACGCCAGTTGCTTTACCATCCGGCCCTACCAACACTTCACGCACATGTGCATTGGCTACAATATCAAGATTACCAGTTGCCAACGCAGGGGGCAGGTGTACCGTTGTGCTCTGGTAGTTCGCGCCAGTCGAACAACCGCGTCCGCAAGGCGTGGCCCAGAAACAGGCGGCACGCGCACGCATCGAATCACCGACAATTTTCTGGGCCCAGGTGTTACCGGGAAACAATTGCGCCGGGAGCCTGTCGGCATCCAGTTTCCGTGTCAGTACCGCCCTGTGAATTGGAATGATGGGAATACCCAGCGTCTTGCCATGCTTCTGCGCTAACAGTTCACCTGCGCGACCTTTGGGCGGAGGTTGCAAAACCCCCTCTGGAGAATTGGGCGTATTTTCCAGTCCTTCGTTGGAACCGTAGACACCAATAAGCTGTTCAACTTTGGTGTAGTACGGCTCAATCTCATCATAGGTTATTGGCCAGTCGAGGCCGAGACCGTCACGCGTTTTGGGCTTGAAATCGTAGGGACCATTGCGCAGCGAGATACGCCCCCAGTGGTTGGTGCGACCACCAAGCATACGCGCGCGCCACCACCAAAACTGTTCCTCCGGCTTGTCGCTCGCCTGCGTGTAGGGCTCAGCTTCCATCTCCCAGCCGCCATCGATAGTGGCATCATGGAAACCGAAAAATTGTTTGTCCGGCGTGGAAGTGCCCAGTAGAGGCGCCTGATCCCTGCGTTGAAACATCGGTGTTTCCGTGACCGGATCATAAGCACGCCCCGCTTCGAGCATCAGGCACTTGATGCCCGCCAGCGTGAGCGTGAAGGCCATCTGCCCACCGCCGGCACCGGAACCCACGATGATGACGTCATAGTCTCTGGTGATAGCCTCTTCAGCATTGATGGTCAACATAGCAGCGTCCCAACAGGTTGTTTTTATTGGCAGGGTTGCGTGGTGCTTGGCGCCCGGCGTGTGCTGGCGTCAGTGTAAACGCTGGCCCGGGTGCTGACAAGCTAACTCACCGAAGGGTGTAATACCCTCTGAAATTCACATTGCTTGTCAACACTGAGGTTAAAGAGATAGTCTGTCCCGAGTCAACGAGGATATAACTATGTTTGATCGCCACCTGATTGTATTGCTGACCACATGTTTTTTTTCCACCGCGATCCACGCTCAGACATCAGACACCTACCAGGTACCAAGAACCGAGCATGGGCAACCCGACATTCAGGGCGTCTGGGGCACACGATTCAGCACCTTGCTGGAACGTCCGGCAGGTCTGCCTCTGGTACTTCCACCAGAGCAGGCAGCGGGATTTGCACAAACCATCGCACAAAGCATGGGAGACAATAACGATCCTGATATCGACATGTTCGGACCACCTGTGTTGGCTGTGGTGAACGGTGAGCATCGCAGCTCTATCATTGTTTATCCGGAAAATGGCAGCTTACCCTTCAACGCACGGGGCCTTCAGAGAGCGTCTCACAGCTACTTCGGGGGGCGTGGTTTCGATGGCCCCGAACAGAGGCCTGGCGTGGAGCGTTGCATTGAAGCCTGGGCATCGCCGCCAATGCGGGCATTCATGTATCAGTTGTACAATGGGATTATTCAGACCGAGGACACGATTGCCATCTTCAGTGAGGAAGCCGCACCACAACGAATAATCTATCTGAACGGTAACAGGCGCCCGGATGCCATCCGTACGTTCGAAGGACACTCCAGAGGTCACTGGGAAGGCGACACACTGGTGGTAGAAACCACACATTACAGCGAAGTTAATCCGGAGCGAGCCACCACCGCGCGACCGATGTTAATCAGCAGCCAGGCCGTTGTGACCGAGCGTTTTACACGCCTGTCGGAAACCGAACTGAACTATCAGTACGAGGTGAACGATCCGTTCTACTACACCGGGCCCTTCCGTGGGGAGTTTTCGTTTACGCGGGACGAGGTTGGACACATATATGAGTATGCCTGCCATGAAGGCAATTACAGCATGAGCGGTGGACTGATGGGTGCAAGGGTTCAGGAAGCCGACGCCGCGGGCAATTGAGATCAGTTGTATCCCGGCAAGTCGCCACTATTCAATTCAGAGGTACTGAACATGTTTACTACTCGACGCCGCTTCCTGCAAGGTGCTGTCAGGGCCGGGCTTTATGCCGGCTTTTACGCTGGACTGGGTGCGCCCGGATTAAGCACAGCGGTGTTTGCCCAAAACACCAGGCTTGGTCCCGCGCCGATGATGCCGGGACTGCATTATGTCGAGACCAATGGTATACGCATGGCTGTATACGAACAGGGTTCGGGCCCTGCCGTGGTGTTTTGTCATGGCTTTCCGGAGCTGGCACTGAGTTGGCGCAATCAAATCGGGCCGGTGGCCGCTGCCGGCTTTCACGCCATTGTCCCTGATCAGCGCGGTTACGGGCTGACCGGTGGCTCTGATGATGCATCTGATTATGGAATGGATGTCTTCTGTGCAGATCTGATTGGCATGCTGGATGCCAAGGGCATCGACAAAGCGGTTTTTGTGGGTCATGACTGGGGTGGCGCTGTGGTATGGACAATGCCGCGTGTTTATCCGGATCGCTGTCTGGGCGTCATCGGTCTGAACACCGCAGCCAACCGACCTGGCAACCTGCCGCCGGTGCAAGGCAGCGAGCCATCGTTAATCATCAGGACTGCCGACTATTATTTCAACACCTTTCAGGAACCTGGGCGAGCAGAAGCCGTTCTGGAGGCTGATGTTCGCAAGTCATTCGAATTTTTCCTGTCGCGGGGCGGCATGTGGAACAAAGACGTGTTCGCGGACCTACCGGAAGATTCAATGCAGCGGCGCATGGACTTTCTGGGCATGCTGCAGCAAGGCATTGAGCCAGGGGAGACGTTTCTCAGCGACGATGTCATGGATTATTACATCAGCGCCTATGAATCAACCGGGTTTACCGGTGGCTTGAACTGGTATCGATCGGCCCTTCGTGTGGGCGTCGCGTTGGCGAATGCGCGCAACACAATTGATGTTCCCTGCCTTTACATCGGCGCAGAACATGATGTTATTCTGCCGCCAGCGTCTGCTGACGGTATGGAGGATTTTATTCCGGATCTGGAGAAGTACACGGTGCAAGACAGCGGCCACTGGACACAACAGGAACAACCGGAGGAAGTAAATCGTGTGATTCTGGATTGGCTGGGCCGCAAGATTGCCTGACCATTGAATCGCCAAGGACCTCCGATCGCATCCGGTGATAGACCTTCGCCAGAGACGAGAGCATCCCAATCAGTTTTTCAGTGGTAAAATCTCATCACCGGCGATTAACACAAACTCTAAGCTTGCGTCATCAACCAATTTGAATACTGCCTCATAGAGCACATCATCCAGTTTGATGAAGTCTCGATAGATGCCGGTAGTCGATTCAAACGAACCGCTGCAATCAAGGTGAAACCCATCGACATCCGCACCACCCGCGTATGGACGAGAGTGCATTAGTTGTATGAGTCCTTGTTCTATTGAAATCAGATTAAAAGTCACGTCTATCTTATGAAAGCCGTCAATCTCTACAGGACTGGAGTTTTCAAATATTCTTACACACGAATACAGTTGAGACTGGTTAACCAGAATCACCCCGACACTCCCCAGTCCCGAGGCATATTCTTTAGACGGTAGTCGGTTGTTATAGCTGCCAAGCCAGCTTGATTGTTCGTGGCTGTTGGTTTCGACAATATCTATCGTGACATGAGCTACCGATGAGAGCCCTTCGTTATCCACAACCCGGTATGCTATCGTTGTTGTACCAGCAGGAAGATCCACTATGACGTGATTACCCGAAGCGATAACAGAACCTTCCATCAACCATTCGGCGCTATTTACGGCGCCATCAGGATCTGATGCAATTCCCTTGAATACCACGCGTTCGCCAGGGACATCATCCGTATCAGCAATCCATCGATTGCTGCCCACTATAGAAACTATTGGTGGAGTGTTAGGTATACCTGGGGCCGATGCATAAACCACAGGCCCACTTGCCATGAAAGGATCACTGACTAGTTTAAATATCCCATGCTGATTATACGCATAAACTTCGTTTTGACTCCCGGTAAAAAACCTATTTGAATTGTTGCTACCCTCAAGCCCGTAGGTTCGTTGCCACGTGCTGCCGTCATCGCGGCTTATGAATGTGTTCAGGTCATTGCCGGATAGGAACAGCAGTCCATCTGCAGCATGAATGTGCTCATACATGTAAAGACCCGTACTGAGATAGTCATCATTGGGCGCGACAATCCTTGTCCATGAATTGCCGAGATTGTCGGATCTATAGAGGCCTCGGTCAGTCATACCTTGATGCACTGTTACAGCCCAGAGGTATTCACCGTCCCAGGCTATACTGCTAACTTCCGAGAACCTGTCGTCTGTCGTTTCCTTCCAGGGCATTGACTCAAAATTTTTCCACGCTTTCCCTTCATCCAGACTAAAGCTTTCAATCCATTTCGTCCCGTTCCAACCCCGATTCAGAAGAAATGGTGAGAAGTCATTTATGAATGCTCCCGAACTGATATTGCCGGGATTTCTATTTTCCCAGGTATCACCTTCGTCTTCGCTAACCCATAACGAAGAGCCAATAAGCATCAAACTACCTTCCGGTCCAACGACGGCCTTCTCGCTTGCTATGTCTGATATCTTAATCCAGGTGCTACCATAGTTAGTGGATCGCCAAACGCCGTTTTTAGTCGAAAGCACCAACGCATTGTCATTTATGAGGTTGAGTGCATTTCCGATCCCTGAAATGGTTTGCTGCGCAACAAACTCTGAAGCACTATTGTTATTCGACCAGATAGTGATGCTATCTTCGCTTGTTTGAGTCGCGGCGAATAAAACGCCTGCATTATTTGCAACAAGGCCGATGACATTTTCAAAGTCTCCCCGACGCTCCCAGTAGGGTTCAAACTTCGCCCTGGTGCTGATAGTGTCACTCCTGGTCAACCACCCCAGGTACTTGTCGATGGCTGAATAATGTCCTGAGCAGTGCTCGCCTTCATGTGAGAAATCTGAAATTGTCTCAAATCCAAGAGCGTAGTTGTAATACCCAAACGCTGCATATCCTTTTCCTAGAAGAAAATCACTTGTTTCATTGTGAATGGCAACTCTGAATCCATCTCTTTTAAAATTCGAAGGTCGATTGCTGTTGTTAAAGTTGCCGCAACTGGCAAGAAGTCCACCTCCATAGTTTTCACCGTGTCGGCCAAGAAACCAGTGGAGAAACTCACTTCCAGCTGACGCGCCAACGAATATGACCTTTTCCAAATCCAATACCAAACTACTGTTCAAGTTTGATCTCAATAACTGATCAACTAAATCAATATCATCGGCGACCCACACCCTTATCGGACCCGAAGGGGTTTCCCTGCTGTCCGGAGACGCCACTGTAACGGCTACATATCCCAATGCCAAAGACTGATCGACCAAAGTACCACCATGGCCATTCAAGATGCCTTCTTCCGAACTAGTTTGGTTACCATGAAAACTGATTATTACGCCTCGTGGTTGAGACGTATCCCAACCTGCATCATAGCTGTATTTAAATTTTATCGTTCTTCCGGAGCTATCCGTGAACTGTGACGAAGCCGTATTTTGATCAGCGTGGGAGGACGCGGAAGTAAAGAGCACTGTGATTAAAATGACATTTAGATATTTCATAATTAATTATTCGTAATTACAATGTGTTATGTTTCATTGATTAGAATATTTATCCTGGGCGTATGTCAATCGCCCAATTGGGTAAGTCAGTGACTGATGTTGAAAATGGTCGTATAGTTCAGAATACGGTCGGTTTCGGCAGGATAAACTCATCGCCCTGAACATCAACCAGGCAGGCTGACGGTTGACCAAGCTCAGTTATCACAACAGCCAGTACCATTGCGACGACAGCGTGTTTGCGGGAAATTTGATAGCAGATAGTGAATTCGGCTATGCCTGCCTATGATTCATGAGGCGGCATAGCCGATGTCGTTATTGCGAATACACGTTCACTTCAATGCGAATCTCGTTGGGCAGCGCCACGGTATCTGACCACCAACCTGTGCCAACATCAAAATCCAGACGATTGACCGTCACCTCGCTGGTCAGGTTAAAGCGCGGACGGCCGTCCTGCATCTCCATGCCCAGGGTAAAGGGAAAGCTGATCGGGTGCGTTTTGTCGCGAATAGTCAGTTGACCATCTGCGACAAAAGCACTGCCCGCTTGCAGACGACACTGATTGGCCTGAAAGGTGGCCATCGGGAACTCTGCTGCGTTGAACATATCCACATCCAGCAGGTATTCCTTCACTTCGGCGGTGTCGACGTAGATCTCGGCGATGGGGATACTGACATTGATGGCACAGGCGCCAGGGTTGGCCGTGTCTATGTCAAACGTTGCATCCACATTTCTGAATTCGCCCTGACCGGGCACTTCTTCGTAAGAATAGTGGAATATCACGCTGGACTCGCCGGGTGAGAGTGTCCACGTGGCAGCTTGCGCCGAAACGCCGACAAATGCGGCAAGTGACAGCAGTCCTGTGAAAGAGAGCAGTGTTCGCATGATAGGATGACTCCGGGTTCAAATTTGAGTATGGTATAACACTTGATGTTAGACAGCATTTTAATGTGTTTGCCCCGAGACTACGAGTCGCATGTTGTGGACATTACAAAGGAGAAGTTAAAGATGATCCGTCGTACTGTATTTATGCTTGCCGGCGCAGGTTTTTTGCTGGCCGCAACCGCTGTCAGCGCGCAGGAACGCACCTACACCGCAGCCCAGCATGACTACCGGGTTGTTCCTGTAGCCGATGGGTTGGTGCAGCCATGGTCGATGGCCTGGTTACCGAATGGCGACATGCTGGTCACAGAAAAGCCTGGTCGCCTGCGCATTGTCCGCGACGGCAACCTGTTGCCTGAACCTGTTTCCGGTGTACCTGAGGTGTTTTACCAGGGTCAGGGTGGCCTGTTTGAGGTGCTGCCGCATCCGGATTTCGCTACCAACCAGACTATTTATCTGAGTTTTGCCAAGCCGGTAGGCGACGGTTCAACGACGGCCATCATTCGCGCGCGGCTGGAAAACGGCAACCTCAGCGACGTCACTGAAATTTTTGCAGCCAATGCAAGTGGTCGCAGTCACTACGGCGGTAAACTGGCGTTTGATCAGGAAGGTCATCTGTTCCTGAGCCTGGGCGACCGTCAGGCGCCGTCGACGGGCGATCTGGCCGCGCATCCTGCACAGGACCTGAGCAATCATCAGGGCGTTATCGTGCGTCTGACTGAAGACGGCACTGTGCCCAGTGGCAACCCCTTCGCAGGTCAGAGCGGCGCCCTGCCAGAGATATGGAGCTACGGGCACCGCAGTCCGCAGGGGCTGGCGTTTCACCCGCAAACCGGTGATCTGTGGATGACCGAGCATGGCCCGCAGGGCGGCGATGAACTCAATCTGGTCAAACCGGGTGCCAACTATGGATGGCCCGTCGTCGGCTATGGTGTTAACTATGGAACCAGCTCACCGATACATGCGCGTCAGACGATGACAGGCATGGAGTCACCCACGCGTTTTTGGGTACCGTCGATTGCAACGTCCGGGCTTTTGATCTACAGCGGTGACAAGTTTCCTCAGTGGCGGGGCGACGTTTTTGTGGGCGGGCTTGCAGGGGAGCTGATTTCCAGACTGGAGATGAGTGAAGACTTCCGCAGCGTTGTCCGTGAGGAAGACCTCCTTTACGGTATGGGCCGTATCCGTGACATTCGCGAAGGACCTGATGGTTACATCTATGCCGCCATCGAAGATCGTCAGGGTGCACCGACTGCGATTGTGCGGATGGAGCCGCTTTAATCGTGTGGCCAGAATAGTGTGGCCAGGGTGAGGCATCGCCTCACCCTGGCAGCAGTGCCCTGATCTTCGATGTCTCACTGACTGAGGTTGAATCGCTGGAATGTGATCCGTCCCCCAACAATGGTCATCATATTGTTGGCGGTGAGAATATCTGCCGGCTCCGCAGTCATGAAGTCAGTATCAAAAATACTGAAATCTGCACGTTTCCCCACCTCAACCGAGCCTCTCTCATTTTCCTGAAATGCACCCCAGGCTGGCCAGATCGTGAACATCTTCAGCGCCGTTTCACGCGACACTGCCAGCTCCGGATGCCAGCCGGCATCGTCTGAGCCATCCAGACGTTTACGGGTAATGGCGGCATAAAATTCAATACGCGGGTCCCCTGCCTCGACCGGCGCATCTGACCCTCCGAGGATCATCAATCCGCGATCCACCAGTTGCTGCCAGGGATAAGCATAACCGAGCCGGTCAAGGCCCAGACGATCAGGCGCAAAATTAAGGTCTCCGATACCATGGCTTGGCTGCATGGACGGCAACACATTCATGGCCACAAAGCGCTGTTGATCACTCGGCGGAATTATTTGCGCGTGCTCCATACGCCAGCGCAGATCAGTACTGGCCCATTCACTCTGGGGCACGGCATCCCAGGCTTCCTGATACCAGTCCAGCAGCGTCCTGACAGCCCGGTCACCGATAACATGGGTAAAGATCTGGAAACCCCGACGCAGAGATTCATGCATCACCGGCATCAACACTTCCTTACTGGTGCGATCCATAAAGCCGTTGTGATCAGCGTCCGAGTAGTTCTCTATCAACGCTGCACCGCGAGACCCCAGCGTACCATCAATATAGACTTTTATGCCCTGCACCTGAAACATGCCGTCTGCGGTCAATTCAGTGCCTCGACGAATCATTTCATCGGCCTCGGCAATTGGAATGCCGGCGTAGACCCGCTGGAGCATCTGGCCTTCACTGTGCAACTCCTTCATGAGGTCAACCAGCCGGTAGGACATACCCATGTCCTGCGTTTGCGTCCAACCCATGGCGGCATTGGCCTGCATGCCTCGCAGAAGATTGTCTTTCAGATACTCATCGGTTTCCGGCGGCAGGATATCACGGACCAGATTCATGGCATTTGCCAGCAGATAACCGGTGGGGTTGCCACCAATATCCCGCTCAATCCGGCCGCCTTCCGGATCCGGGGTCTCTCTGGTAATACCTGCCAGTGCCAGCGCCCGCGAGTTGACCAGAGCCGATACGCCATCAGCACGTGGCATATATAACGGTTTGTTTTCAGTAAAACGATCAACGTCGCCCTTGTTCAGAAAACGCTGCTGGTCAGTCCATTCACGCTCAATCCAGCCCCGACCCAGCACCCACTCCCCTTCCGGAATATCAGCGGCCCATTGCTCAATGCGCTCAACCGTGCCCTGCAGCGTAGGGATGCCAAAAAGGCTCAGGGTTTTGGTGCGTCGCCCGACCCCTTCAAGGTGCTGATGGCTGTCGGTCAAGCCGGCATAAACAACGTTTCCGCTCATATCCAACACCTGTGCGCTGCCACACAGATAGGCCTGAACACCCTCATTGTCACCCACATACGAGATCAGACCGTCCTTTACGGCAACCGCCTCAGCCTGCCACCGACTCTCGTCTGCGGTATAGACCGTGGTATTGTGAATTACCAGATCCGCATCCAGGCATGCGGCGGCTGTCGGGGACTGGCTGGCAGATGTTAGCGAGGATTGAGGCTGCTCTGAACAGGCATTAATCAGCAGACCAAGACTCAGCAGGAGCGTTAGTTGTTTCATGTGTTGTCCTTATTGTGTTTTCTGATAACCCCATTCTAACTCAATCCGGTGATGTCATGGTTTCCAGCTATCAAACACGAAACGCAGACCTCTAGACGAGATTGCCGGCATCACGGACATGTGATTTTCATCTGGAAAAATTTGACTGTGGATGCAAAGCCCGGGGTAACGTCGCAACTGCAAGTGACTGACGAGTTGAGGAACCAGTTTAGCCACCTCTGGCCAGCGCTGGGCATCATTCCATGCAATCATATGCTTGACCTGATCGCGTAGCGCGGGGTTCTTCTCGGCGATGATCAGTGCATCTGCGCGCAGGTTCTCTTCAGTTTCCAGCGCCCCCGCCCCGACAAAAACTTTGGCGGGCAAATCATTGTGATTTTCCGCGTAGGTTTCCTCCCATTGCCAGACCTCTTCATTCCGCCACCAGATTGCCGGACTACCCAGGATATAGTTATTAAAAGTACCAGGCTCATTGAGTAAAACCCATGCGCCGAACAGCCCCCCTAATGAAATTCCCTGCAAAGTACTGTTGTTTGGATCGATGGGATAGTATTTCTCGATCAGCGGCTTCAACTCTCGCTGGATAAAACGAAGAAAAGACACGCCGCCAGCTTTTTCCTTCGCCCCAAGTGCTCTGGTTTCCGCCTCGCCGGGATCGCTTGGTGCGTAATCTCTGTTTCTCCTTGCCATGGCCTCCCACAGGGTATCGCCCGGATAACCGATCCCAATAACAAAAGACGCTGGTACTTCACCACCTTGTGTCAGCATACGCTGGGTCCCCGTTAGTGAAGCAAACGATGCGTTACCATCCAGTGCATAGATCGCCGGGTACAACTTATTGTCGTCAAAACTCTGCGGTTTCCCGACAAATATTCGTAAGGTATCGCCTGTATATACAGATTCAATATCGAAATATTCACAAGAGAAGAGCCCATTCATAGGTACCATCGAATTAGTCATGATCCATTCCTGCAGCTGTGATTGGACGGCTGAGTATAGGGGCCCGCCGTGAAAAATTGCAGTCTTATACTTTTACCCGTCCTTCAGTATAATGAGTCACATGGGAGGCAATTTTTGAATATCCACCTGATCGTCACCCGTTCTCCAGACACTTTCCATCTATTTATAGACTGATCCCGGCTCGCGCATTAGGCAGAGATGATGGCCGAACCGGAAAAAAACGTCACAATGCATTCTCCTGTCGTTGTCCTGTAATAAAACTGCCATAAGTTGATACGCAGGTAGCGGTCAGGAGTAAAAATATGGATTTAACCATCATACAATCACCATCCCGGGACAACCCTGAGTTTCCGCGGGAACTCAGCTGGCTGGCGTTTAATGGCAGGGTGTTGCAGGAAGCTGCCGACACCCGTAACCCGCCCATTGAGCGACTGCGCTTTCTGGGAATCTACTCAAATAACATGGATGAGTTTTTCAGGGTGCGCGTAGCTGATGTAAAGCGACGCGTCCTGCTGAAAAGGTACCGGACTGCTGAGCATGAAGATGCTGAGCAGCTTCTCGCCGAGATTCAACATCAGGTGTTGATGCTGGGCAAGCAGTTCAGCAGGATCTATCTGGATATTCAGCTGGAACTGCGCAAGCACAATATCGAACTGATCGACGACAGCAAGTTGACCGAGCGTCAATCTGAATGGGTACGCACTTATTTTAATGGCGAAGTAAAAAAGCACATTTCGCCGATTATTCTGTCGCACACCGATTCTTCCCTGGCTAAAATACTTGATGACAATACAACCTACCTGATGGTTGAAATGGCTGGGGTGCAAAAACCAGAGTATGCAATTGTACAGGTGCCGACCAATGAGGTGTCACGCTTTATCGAGTTGCCGCTGCGGCTGAACACACGCAAGAAAAACGGTCACTTCAGGCGGCAGATCCTGCTGCTGGACGACATTATCACATACTGTGTTGCCGATCTGTTTCAGGGCTTTTTCGAATTCGACAGCATTTGTGCCTTCTCGCTAAAACTGACCCGGGATGCCGAATACAATATCAGTGATACGCTGGATCAAAGTCTGATAGACAAGATGTCCAAGGGAATTCGGCAACGACTCAAGTCAGAACCGACCCGCCTGGTGTATGACGCTGCCATGCCGGAGCAGATGTTAAAGGTGCTGACCAAACAGCTAGGTACCAGCACCATGGACGCCCTGATTGCCGGCACCCGCTACCGGAATTTTAAAGACTTTATTGGTTTTCCCAATCTCGGCCGCCAGAGCATGGAATTTCCGCCCTTGCCGCCGCTGCCCAGCCCGGATTTTGATCAGCATCCGACCACCTTTGACGCCATCCGTAACAGCGACATCCTGCTGTATTACCCCTATCACAGCTTTGGCTATTTTACTGAGTGGGTGCGGCAGGCTTCTTTTGATCCCAAGGTCACCCATATCAGGATTTCCCTGTATCGGGTCGCCCGGCAGTCACGCGTGATCCACGCCCTGCTGGATGCCGTGCGTAATGGGAAAAGTGTCACGGTAGTGCTTGAACTGAAAGCCCGCTTTGATGAAGAAAACAACATTAGCTGGGCCAGAAAAATGACCGATGCCGGTATCGAAGTCATTTTTGGTCAGACCACCTTAAAAATACACTCCAAAATCTGCCTGATTACCCGCATTGAGAAAGGTGAACCGGTGCGTTACGGCCATATTGGCAGTGGCAACTTTAACGAAAAAACCGCGCGGATTTATACCGATATGAGCCTGTTCACCTGTCATCCGGAGATTACGGCCGAAATAGAACAGGTATTTGAATTCATTCAGTACTCCTATCGTCCCTTTGTCTTCCAGCATCTGATTGTGTCTCCCACCTGGAGCCGGCCTAAATTAAAGAAACTCATCCAGCGCGAAATCGACCTGGCCGTGAGTGGTCGCAAGGCCGAGATCTTCCTCAAAGTCAACAATCTGGTGGATGAGGAGATCGTGCAACTGCTGTACACGGCCAGCCAGGCCGGCGTGAAAATCAGGATGATTATCCGTGGCATGTGTTCACTGGTACCGGGTATTCCCGGCAAAAGTCAGAATATCAGGGTCATCAGCATTCTTGACCGCTTTCTGGAACACGCGCGTGTGTATGTGTTCCACAATGGCGGTGATACCGATGTGTATATTTCATCAGCCGACTGGATGACCCGCAATATCGACCAGCGGGTGGAAGTGGGTGTACCAATCCTCAATACCAGAATCAAACAAACGGTGCTCGCGACCCTGGATATTCAATGGCGGGATAATGTGAAGGCACGCACTGTTGATGCCAAACAAAGCAACTCGTACATCAGCCGGGGCAATAAACGCAACATCCGTTCCCAACAGAGCATCTACGATTACTTTGTCAAACAGAACCAGATGCTACTGCAGCAGTCAGACCCGGAACGAGCGTAATCCACAGACAAAAATGTACCGTTACAGGTTTGTGCTATCTATTGCGCCGGCCACCAGCTTGATGCTCGCAGCACTGACACCATACTCCCTGGCAAGCGCTGGCCACCGGTCGAGTGCTGTCCGGGTCTGCTCAATAATTCTGCTGATACGTGGCCTGGCAATTTTTGCCGCCTCTCCCAGCTTTATCAGCTGCGCAACACCCGGATTGCTGCCTTCCCCCATCACCATGGTGCTTTGCTCGCCCCCTGGCCCTGATGAAAACGTCAGGTCATAGGCCGGCGACACGCGCCACCGCCCCTGAGCATCCATCAAAAAGCTGAAATTTTTGGAATGATCATCTCTGTTATGCGCCAGCACATTAAATACTGCCAGGCGATACATTTTTTCCACTTCCCTGATGTCGCGGGTCAACTGGCTGGTCAACGCAATCAGGTCTTCGTAATCAAGCGAAGGCGTCCGGTAATCCGAATGCAGAAGTCCGCAAGCTGTGTGCATGTGCAGGCGCTGCTTACCATCTCTATCAAAGCGCCTGATAGCAAAGTACCCGGCGCCCCGGGTTGCAGAAAACAGATGCACTTCTGGCACATCTATGCCTGCGTCCCTGGCCATCAAGGCATAGACATACTCTATGGCCCCGGCGTCGGCACCGTCCTGACTGTTTGAGAACTTGACAAGCCAGGGCTCAAAATTCTCCGGTAGATCAAGAACACCATGAACAATGTGTTGACGTTCACTATCCAGCCCTATCAGCGCTTTGGGGCGCGCACCTGCTGAAGAGCCATTCAGACTCATAAGCTGGCCCAACATGTCATCCGCTGCCCCGTCGAGCACCTCCTGCGCCTGTTCAGCCAACCTGTCCAGAAAAATGGCACCGCCCACTGCATGTGAGCTTTGGTCAGGCTCATATATAAGCGCCCCCATCCCGTGACACCCGACATGTGCCAGCCGCTCCAGCAGATTTATATCGGCAGGTAAAATACCTTGCGAGCGTGTAAACCGGTCAAACAGCAACCTCCCCCAGCCATCCGGCAGACTGTCATTGAATACACCAGCCAGACCCTCAAACAATTTGTAGTCGAAAGTGACAAGGCCAGACTGTAAAGGCAGATGAAAAGGTGAAATTTCCAGTCCGCTTTGTATGAATGCGTCATCATACGCAAAATAAATTTTTCGCTCTCGCATGGCAAGACGGCCGACAGGTTGGACACCGGCACCAGATTCCAGCCCGCCAAAATCCAGGCCAATTTTTATTTCCATCACAGTCGGCGGTTTCTTCATTATTTTCGGCGCCCTCGCTTACGAACAGGTGCGTGATTGGCGTTTAACACGTCATCAATCGACCGGAATTCCGCTGATGCCGGCTGCGTTGCCTTGATGAGCTCCTCTGTTCCTCCCAGCACCATCATCAGCTTCAAAAATGACTCCAGCGATATTTGCCCCTTCTGCTCAAATTTACGCAAGGTTGGCAGCGGCACGCCCGAGCGCTCAGCTAGCCCTTTTTGAGTCAACTCCAATACCAGCCTGCGCTGGCGAATATTGTCCGCAAGCTGTTGCTGCGCCTTACCTGTCGTAATAAGTGCCATTATGGTATTACTAAAATCCTTTAAATGCGTTCAATTAATATTATGGTATTAGAAAGCTAACCATTCAAGGAATTACTACAGAAATCATAAGATGTCCGTGAGAAATAGCTGCGACTACCACCAAACGCCGATTATTCCGGCAACTGCGCACAATCTCAAAGGCTCATTGATTGGTTGTTTTGGCCAAAAACTGGTCTCTGCCACCATTACCCGACCCGGCCACCTGCCGTAACTGCCTGTTTCAACGTGGATTCGCTCTTGGCACAAAATCTGCAAAAAATAATATAAAAGCAATCTGAAAGCAGTCTGAAAACAGCCCGGAAGCAGGTGGAAAAGTCGACGTGATCAATCAAGAAGAAGTAATGCAATTCGCTGGGAAAGGATACACATTGGGGATCTGGCAGGTGTGGCCGGACGATGGCACCCTGGTAACGGACGGACATGCGGTACACGTGGAACCCAGGGTGATGGCGGTGCTGATGTGCCTGATCCGGGCCGAAGGGTGCCTGGTCTCCCGCGATGCACTACTGGAGTCGGTGTGGGCGGGTGTAGTAGTCAATGAAGAGGTGGTGACACGGGCAGTATCTGAACTGCGTAGCCTGCTCGGTGATGTGGGGCGACCAAGGCGGTATGTAGGCACCATCCCAAAAAAGGGGTATCGACTGTTGATGAACGCTGTGCCGGTGGAAACTCTGATGGAAATGCCGGAGGAAACTCCTGTGGAAGTTTCAAAGCATCAAGGGACGCAGCACGCCGCAATCAACGACGCTGAAATCCTGAGGCGCGCGAACCTGTCTGTAACTGCCGGCTTCAGACTGATCTGGCGCATTGTCCATCGGAGCGCAGCGGCGACCGGCTATCTCATCATGTTCGCACTGTTGCTCGCATTCCTGTTTTAGGCCTATTATGATCCCTCTGGATTAGCATGCGCCTGCTGTGCTTTGGCTGGCCGGTATAATATTTTCGAGGGATCGTGAAACATGTCAATTCTTGGCTGGCTTGAGGCCATCATAAAACTTGGCATCCCCATGTCAGTGCTGGGCTGTCTGATGTTCAACTGGCTTTACGGGGCGGGTCAGTTATCGCGTGACGCCGGCCACAAGGCTATTCGCGAACGCCTGAATGAGATCAAAAAGCAGCACAAGTCCAACAAGAGCAAACATGGCAATTATCTCTACAAGCAATGGGTGTTCTTTGGCGGTGGTTTTTATGGACTGACGGTGCTGTGGACCCTGCTGGTGATTGAAAGCATGGAATTGATCGGTTTTATCGTCAATTTTGACCTGGCGGCTCTGCTGGCCAATGGTATCGTCGCACTGATTGTCAATCTGGTTCTTTCGCAACTGGGTAATATTGTCGCCGCGTTGCTGTGGTTTGGCTACTGGCCTGATGATAGTGGTGCATCCGTTGTTATCTGGGCAGGTACTGCCTATGCCGGCTACCTTCTGGGCATTCATCTGGCCCGAGAAGGAGAAAGTCTGCAGAGTCTGTCAGATATAAAAAGCAGAATCAGGCTGCGGCGTAAGGTTAAATGACACGTCGGCGGATTCCACTGACTACGCTGACCAGACAATTGATCCGGCACTTCCGTCTGTCATTGCAACCACGGAACCCTTAAGACGTACCCGACGGGCGGGTAAACCGGTCATTAAGCTTTTGTACCAGAACATCAGCGCTGGCAATCAGATTGTCCAGCTTGCGGCGCGTGCGGCTGGTCCAGCCATCCGGACGCCCCGGGGACATACTGGGCAACCAGGCATCAAGGTTCCTTTCAAAGGCCATTGCCACGCGTTGTGCATCCTCACTCTGGCGGGCCGTCCGCTGCAACTTTCGCAAAACTGAACGTCCTGCCATCTGGCGCAGGCGCGAATACAGGATGCCCAGGGCCACAATGACGGCCGCAATCACCAGTAACTGGGTTGTGGGGGTGAATGTTGCCAGCGGCGTAAATACCAGACCATTCCAGGCCCCCGCGCTCAGACTCCAGAAAGCAAACCCGGCAACGATGGCGCCAAAAACCAGCGCATTAAGCCAGCGCGCCCGCTTGAACCATGATTTCCGGGCCTCGATCAGTTGCGGCACCAGCACATCACGCAAATGCTTACCACTGTGCTCCAGTTGCGTGCTGATGCGATAGGCACGATCCACATCCAGTTGCTGTATGCGGCTTTTGATATCACCCAGATCTTCGTCACGCTTGGCACGCATTCGCTCGCGGATCTGGTCATCCGCTATCGGTGCCGCAGCGTTTTCTGAATAGATGCGGTAAAAACGTCCTGCCGTCAGGCCGCTCTGCGCCATCGCCCGCTGCCAGGCTGCCACCACCTCCTCCGGATTATCCTCTCGCACAGAATTGTCAATCTGATTCAGGATATAGAGGAATTTATCGGAATCCGGGCGGTTGATGGTATTGGCCACCAGGTGCTGCAAAGTGTCGCCCATTGCGCCCGGTTCAGGGTGCCGGGCATCAAAAAATACCAGTACCAGATCTGACAGCTCCATGATGTGATCGGTAATCAGCAGGGTTTCAGTGCGCTGCTTGTCGGCATCAAAGCCGGGCGAGTCGATGAATATTTTGCCGCGCAACTCTTCTGCGTTACAGGTTTTGAGCTGCAGATAGGAATCGATACGCCGGCCCTCGCCCTGTGCTTGTGACTCAATCGACTGACTGATCCGGTAAAACGGAAAGCGCGGATCGCTGTCCAGCGCCACGCCCGGCAGCAGCCTGGGTTCAACATTGTCGCCGTAACAGATAACGGTAAACTTGTCATCGACCGCCTGATTGCCTGTGCGTTGCAACGACTGGCCAAGATATTCGTTCAGAAAAGTGGATTTACCGGCAGAAAACGTACCCAACACCGCCACGACCGGCCACCAGGAAATGTGTGTCGCATACGAGTCATCAGCATCCATAAAGCCCAGCTTGCGGGCTACCGCATCAAGTTCCCGGAAGTACTCCACCCCTTCTGCCAGTGCGGGATTCTCCTGCTCAAGATGGGACTTCAGGCGCTTGATACGTTCTTCCGTTGAGGTTTTTGCCACGACACTTCTCCATAGCAACTGATGTAAGCCGACAGGCCTTGCCTGTCTGTTGTTGATTCGTCGTCTATGAGTATCCCATATTTCGCGTACATCTACAGCCTGCAAATACGGGTCATCAGCCCGGCGTCACCAACAATTGCTGGAGAGCGGTTAATCAGCTTATAGTATTGCCTTCTAAAGAGGACTCTACGACGCATGGCCACTCAACGACTACCATCCCTCAATCTGATACGGGTATTCGAGACTGCTGCCCGCCGCATGAGCTTCAGGGATGCGGCAGATGAGCTGTTTGTGTCGCCACCGGCAGTCAGCCATCAGATCAAGGCGCTGGAGGACTACCTTGGTATTACCCTGTTCAAGCGGGAGAATCGAAAAATCTCACTGACCGCAGAAGGTAAACGCTACTACCTGCACGTCAAGCGCGGGCTGGACCTGATCGATAGCGCGACCCTGGCGGTACGCAAAGAGAAAAAGAACCGGCGTTTTGTTGTCAATACGCTGCCCAATATCGCGAGCCTGCTGCTGTTTCCCAATATCCATGAGTTTCAGACCAGATACCCCGAACTGAATATTCAGATCGACTCGGACATATCCAGAATCGATTTTGAACACTCGGAAACTACGGTCGCGATTCGCCACGAATGTGGTAACGAGCCAGAGCTGACTTACCAGCCACTGGTACGCATTTCCCTGACGCCCATTTGCAGCCGCAGTTATCTGGCGCAACATCCGGGGTTGCTGAAAGCGGATTTCAGTCACTGCCGCCTTATCAAGATTTCAGGGGATTCGTATCAGTGGCCACGCTGGCAGACTCAGTGGAACGCGCTTACGGAGACATCAGATGAACTTGTCGTCAGCACGGTGGAAGCCAGTATCGAGGCCGTAAAAAACGGTATCGGAGTAGCGATGGGCTATCTGCCCACGTCGTATCAGTTCATGCACGACGATGATGAGCTTGTACTGCCATTGCCCGACAAGGTCACCCGACATGGTGAATGTTTTCTGGCCTGTCGCAATGACCATGCCGCAGATGAAGTTATCAAGGCGTTTCATGAGTGGGTAGGGAAGATCATTGCCCGGGAATGGACAGATAAGAAAATCTAATCCGAAGCAGGGCATTTTTTCATTTGTCAGCCCCCCCGCTCAGGGGGGAGAATTCCTGACAATCTCAACCGAAAACGTGGTCAGCCAAATGTTCCCCGGAAGCCAGAATACCCCACAGCCAGATCAACAATCACTCCCGCTTACCCTGCGTGAACATGATGTTCTCAGAGAACTCGCCCAGGGTTGCAGCAATAAGGAAATTGCCAGAACTCTGTCACTCAGCCCGCACACGGTTGATGGGTATGTGAAGGGAATTTACAGGAAGCTGGGGATCCGTAACCGTTCAATGGCCACGATTGTTGCTTTGCAATACGGGATCCTGGACTGGCGATCACCATCAATCATGAGTCAGCAATATGTCTGAAACAACGGGCAGGTGGTCAGAGGGAAAACGCCCGTCGTAACGGTCTTCCAGTATCCGATGATTCAGTGTGCGGATGCTGTTGCCGACAAAGATATAATCGATGGGTGACTCATCGGCACGCACATTTTCCCAGTTATTGAATGATGCTGCAGGCCCCTGATGGCCTGTTTCAGATGCATATCGGGCATCATCGAGCAGGTCGCTTTCAGCCAGTACCCTGTAGGCCTGCTCACTTTCCTGCACGTTCAGATCGCCTGTCAGAATGAAAGGCGTATCGCCTGCGATTCCCGCCATCCTCTCCAGCAACAGTCGCGAACTCTCGACACGCGCCTGCTCACCGCGGTGATCAAAATGTGTATTAAAAAATGTCAGCTGCCTGCCGGTCAACAAATCCTCGAAACGCGCCCAGGTAACAACGCGGGTAATTGCAGCATCCCATGATCGGCTGCCCGGTAACTCTGGCGTTTCCGAGAGCCAGAAAGTGTTGGTTGCCAGCAACCGGAAACGATCTGTCCGATAAAAGATGGGCGAGAACTCACCGCGATCACGCCCGTCGTCACGCCCGACCCCAACCCAGGCATGGTCAGGTAACCGATCCTGCAAGTCATCAAGTTGACGTTTCAGCACCTCCTGCAAACCAATGATGTCGCCAGCATGTTTTGGTCCGATCATCGCGGCGACAGCATCCTTTCGGTGCGGCCAGGCATTGATACCGTCGGCGGCAGTGTCCATTCTGATGTTATAGGACATCACAGTGATTGGCTCTGCCACCAGGCTACCTGCACTCGCTATCACCGATAGCGTTAACAACATGCTTGCCAGAAATTTGCCGGTACGCTGAGTCATGACGTTACTCACCTCATACTGAACTTCGTTTTAAATGGCTTCCCGTTTTTCTACATCAGGTGTTCTGAAGGATATCACAGCAGATGATATAGTCCTCGCCCTGCAAACGCGTCAGTACAGACAAGGTGACACACAGGGTGCCGTCTGCGATGGAAAAATAACTCGGTGTCGCCTGCACACTGCCCGGACTGTTTACAGCGTTGACATAATAGTCCCGCCGCTTCCAGCTCGCGCCCTGGGCATCGGCAAGTGCCTTGAGCCGGTCCCTGCCATCGATCTGAATATCCGGTGCATTCAGGTTGGCATGACACTGATTGCCATCAAGCGCCAACTGGTAGAGACGGATACTGTTCGGCAGGCGAAACATCGCCAGTGCAATGTCCTCAAGCTCACTTTTTTTCTGCGGCCCGACCGTTAACGCAGCAAAGCGGCTTCGGTATGGATCAAGCTGTTCCCGCTTGCGTTCCAGCAAATGGATCGACAGTTCATCAAACTCATTGTAGAGATGTTTCCATAACCCGACTGTTGTGGAAATGGACTCGGACAGCAGAAAGGGTCGGGCAAAATAGTATCCCTGAACAAGATCCACCTGTGCGTCCATCACAGCCAGCGCCTCGTCCACGGTCTCCACGCCTTCGGCCAGCACCAGGCACTTGCAGTTGTGCAACATGCTGGTGATGCCCTTCAGCAGGTCCTTGACGCTGGCATCCAGCCCGGCCTTTTTAACCATGCGCCGGTCCAGTTTTACAATGTCAGGACGTATACGCCAGATCCTTTCGAAATTAGAGTGGCCGGCGCCAAAATCGTCAATGGCAATCAGAAAGCCCATGTCCCGATACTGGCCGATTGTCTGCTCCAGGGCGCTTTCATCCTCGATACTCGACTCCAGTATTTCAATCACCACACGATTGGGGGTGTAGCCCACGCCCTCAATCAAATCACGTAAAAACATCGGGTACATGTCCACGTGGCCCAGTGTCGATGGCGCAACGTTCAGGAACAGCCACGCATCGGGCGGATTCAGTGCCTTGAAGTTTTCCATGTGGACCTGCTGACAGATCAGGTCCAGCTCCAGTATGTCCCGATCACCACTCCGACTGAACAGATGTACTGGCGCAACCACTCTGTCCGCATGGTCGATCCCGCGAGCCAGAGCCTCCAGACCCACAATTCGCCGGTGTGCGATGCTATAGATTGGCTGAAATGCAGAAATGACACGCCACTTGTCGTAGCGCAGAAAGGAATTGCCCTGATAGTAGCCGGACAGACACGCCGAATTGTCTGACCTGTCAACTTTTAATGCCATGCTGGCGTCTGCCTCTGAGTTCAACGTTCTGGTCTGTCTCGACTGCGTCAACGATCGGACTCCTGCAGAAAATTCGGTTTATTATTCTCATGCGGTATCGGCCGGAAAGCAAACAACTGTAACTTAATTTTTTATATCCCTTTTAATGCACCAACAGCATGCCCGATGACCTGTTTTGGGGCTGATATCGCAGCCCGGATGGCGTTAAAGACTGTAAATACGGCACATTTCGGGATGGCATCAATATTGCTCACTCCTTGCATGGAGTCCGCTAAAACGCTTTGCGAGTTTTGCAGGCAATCAATTCAGGGAGTCAAAACGTGTCAGGTCTATTCACAAGAACAAAACAGCGTCGCGAGTTCATCAAATCGCTTACCTCACTTGCCCGTAGCCGGGACATAGCCATGGAACTGGGTGGCGATGAAGAACTCAAACAGGCCCTGACCGGTTTTCTGCAACACATTCATGATGATTTCACCAGAAGCATCAAGGTATCCATTTCCATTGCCGACCAGGCACCGCTGCTTACCAATTTTTCGAACAGAACCGCGGAGATTGGCAATCAGCTTTCGCTGGCGGCGGATACCATTGCCAGTACCAGCGAAGAGGTAACGACCACAATCGACTCTGAATTTGCGCCGCGCGTGGAAGCCATGGCGGAACTGGCCAGCAAAGTTGCCGACGCTATCAGAAACTGTGAACAAGGCAGTGCAGAGGTGGATCGCGACATTCAGGTCATCGCTCAGATCGACAGTGACCTTGCCACTGCGATCACCTCGCTGAACACCCGGGTTACCGAGGTCAAACGAATTATTTCGGTGATATCCTCCATCTCGGAACAGACCAATCTGCTGGCCCTGAACGCCGCCATTGAGGCAGCCAGAGCGGGTGAACACGGCCGTGGGTTTGCGGTGGTTGCCGCCGAGGTTCGCAGCCTGGCCGGACACACCAACGACTCCATCAGCGAAGTGGCAGACATCATCAAGCACCTGTACGACGATGTCAGTCATCTTGTGGATGCCGGTGCTCACATGCAAAGCGCAGTCAGGGACGGCCGGGCTGAAGTTAAGAATATGCGCACTGAACTTTCATCCGTGCGCTCGGCAATGGATGAACTGGACGCCCAGGTCAGCTCCATCGCCAGCAGCACGGTGCAGATTGGCGCAGCAATGGCAGACATGAACAAGGATGTACAGTCGGTATCAACCGTTGCGTTTGACATGACCAATACCGCACGTGAAGTGGGTGAGATGGGTCGCGCCATTCACGCAGACAGTGACACCCTGTTGCAGAGCCTTGGCGGCGTCAGGCTGAGCCTTCACAAACAGGCGCTGACTGCAGCCAGCACGCTGGCCAGTGACACCCGATTGCTGAGCACTGTGCCTGAAGAGTTGAACAGTTGCCTGCGAGCTCTGCTGGGCCGCGACCAGCGTTTTGAGCTGTTATACATCGTAGGCCGTGACGGCCGCCAGTTGAGTGAAAATGTGTTTGCCGCTGCAGATTATCACCAGGCCGAGTCCTCGCGCGGCAAAGACTGGAGCAACAGAGACTGGTTCACCCGGGTCCGCGACACCCTCAAGCCGGCAATCACTGATGTTTACCGCTCTGTGGCGACCAACAGTTTCTGTTTTACCATTTCAATCCCCATACTGACCGCTGACGGCAGGCTCACGCGAGTTCTGGGCGCCGATGTGCGCCTGTCCTCACTCCTGAACTGATGACCTGCCGGACAGCGGTCTGTTGGCTCATCGAGACCTCTCAGGCCTACGTTTGGGGGCAGATCAGAAATTTCTCGCCGGTATGCTTGGCATAATACTGGCGCACTGTGTCGGCATCGAGCGCCTCCTCAAGCGAAATTTCATTGGTATAGTGACTGGCAAACGTTGTCTTCAGCTCACGGGCAACGCGCGTTCGCAATCGTCCGGCAACTTCCATGCCGGCCTTGGCAAGGAAGTTGGGCAATAACCAGCCACCGACGCCCCAGGCCATACCATAGGCGCGTTGCAACACTGTCGCTGATGTATCCAGATTGCCGTACAGATAGACCTGTTTGTGTTTGACTGAACCATAGATACTGTAAGCGCCCGGTGTTCGCGCCGCAGCCGCTTCCATGCAGGCAAGGATATTTGAGGCCAGTGTACCGCCGCCAGTGGCATCAAAGGCAAGTGTAGCGCCCGTGGCATGAATGGCATCAGTCAGCTCAGCCATAAAATTGTCCGAACTGGTATTGACGACGTATCTGGCACCCATGTTCCGCAACAGTGCCGCCTGTTCCTCTTTGCGTACAATGTTGACCAGCTCCACGCCATCGGCCTGGCAGATACGTACCAGCATCTGTCCCAGATTGGATGCTGCAGCGGTATGCACCAACGCGGTATGACCTTCCATTTTCATGGTTTCAATCATTGACAGGGCAGTTAACGGATTGACAAAACAGGACGCGCCGTCTTTGGCGGAATGCCCTTCCAGCAGAGGAAGACACGCGGCGGCATCCACACAGCGGTATTGCGCATACATACTGCCGCCCATCACTGCCACAATTTTTCCTTCCAGACTTTTCGCCAGTCCACCGCTACCCGTTGCCACCACAGTACCTGCGCCCTCATTGCCGACCGGCAGCGCCTGACCCATGCGCGCTTTCATGACACGCATACCCTGCTCAGATACTGGTGCCGTTAACACTTTGTGCTGGCCAGCACCAGCAGAGGTAGCCGCACTGATATCAGCCCAGCCAAACATGACGCCCTGATCCGACGGGTTGATGGGTGTTGCTTCAATCCGTACCAGTACCTGATCAGTCTCAGGCACCGGTACGGGCTTTTCGACCAGCTCAAGACGCAGCTCGCCGGACTCATTGACGGTAGAAATCATTTGCAGAAAGGTGGAAGGTGTAGACATGAATAGCTCGTTATTTGATTGTTAATGAATTGAAGTATGACACAGCGGTCAGTGTACCTGTGACATGGCGTATATTCCAATACACCGACAGAAACTGTACAGTAGCGCAAAAAGCCGTCACTCGATAGAGACCTTGCAATGCCACCGCTGAACACACCCGAAAAACCGGAATTTCCCACTGACGAAACGTTGGGTGAAAGGCTGACTACCGTTGCTTTCTACACAGCGATTTCCGTGAGCATGTCGCTTTGCATAACACTCGCCATTCTGTACCTGTCCGGTCATGGCATGCATCGCATCACAATCATTATTTCCATAGTAGCGCCCGGCATCATTGCACCGCTGGTAACCTGGTATGTTTCCGATTTGCTCGTTCGTATAGCGCGCATGGCAACCTTTGACGAACTCACAGGTCTGCTGTCCCGGCGTGCATTCCTTGAGCAGTCCGACGCATTATTGAAGCTTTGCCAGCGTCAGAACCAGCATGCCACATTTGTCATGCTTGACCTGGACAAATTCAAGGCAATCAATGACCAGTATGGTCATGGTGGCGGCGATCTGGTGCTACGAGAGTTTGCCAACCTTATTCGCGAGAGTGTGCGAAAAAGCGATCTGGCTGGTCGTATCGGCGGTGAAGAGTTCGCCATATTCATGCCGGGGACCAGCCAGGAAGCCGCACTGCCGCTGCTGGAGAAGCTCCGGAACAGGACAGAAAATCTTACCATTCACTATCATGGCGAAACCATTCGCGCCAGTATCAGCATGGGTGTGTCAGACACCTGTACTGCCGACATCGACAGCATCAGCAGCCTTTCCAGAGTATCCGATGAGGCCCTGTATAGTGCCAAGTCAGCCGGGGGCAACAGGGTGGTTTCGGCAACCATCGTCAATTAATTACTAACTCGAGTATTGGCCGGAACTACTCATTACCGGACAGGGAGATATAACCGGCAACGGTCTCTTCGGCAATTGACTGGAGATACCGGGCAGTATCTGCAGGAATGCGCCCGTAATAGTCATATTGCAAACCATCAAGGTTTCCACCATACAGCGTCAGGTAGACCACACAGGCTGCCAGATACGTTCCGTAAAGCGAAGGATGTGAACCATCAAACTCCATGTGTAATGCCAGTTCAGGTCGCCTCTGGTACGAAAGTTCAAAGGCCAGCCCTACGGGAATGACCTTTGCTCCGGTAGCTGCGGCTGCGTCTGCATAGGCGGCCGCCAGGACTGCCTGCTGCCCCTCCTCTACGCGCGCATGAGGAGGTACATAAGCTTGTGTCATGTATAGCGCAGTGCGTGCACCACTGCGTTTGATCAGGCGATCAAAGTCCGTTACTGTCTCCACAAACGTTGCACGACGGCGCGCGGACAATGGTTCGCTGCTTCCCCCCTGCAGCACCACCCACTCAAAGGGCTCATCGACACCAATACGGCCGGGGGTCAACAGATGCTCGATAGGGTGATGGGAAAGCGAAGCTCCCCCTATTGTTGAGGACTTGTATTCAAGCCTGTCGACCAGTGCCGGACGCAGCTCCTCAGCAATACGCCCCACATGATTGTGCAGACTGTCGTTGTAATAGAGGTAACTGTTGCCAACGAACAGAATGCGCAGTGGCGAATCAGCCTGCAGCGGCAGGCTGACCAGAAGAAATAGCCACAAACCGAGTCCGGCTCGCCACTGGGCATTGCTGTTCATTGCACAGTCATCCTCAGAAGCTCACCCGCACATCCAGGTAGGCATAGCGGCCATAGTCGGAGTGAGCATCGGAAAGGTAGCCGAAGTAGCGATCAGCCAGCGGTGCCCGCTCATCAGTCAGGTTTTTTATGCCCAGACGGATACGGGTATTCCTGTCAAAAATGGCTGTCCGATAGTCCACTGTTGCATCGTACGTGGTCATCGAAGGGATAATATATCGAGTGCCGTCATCCAGTGTCAGAGAGTCCTGATAAAAGGAACCCAAACGATAGCCGGACAATCCGATCCCCCAGTCACCCTGACGCCAGCGAAGCTGGGCGGAGTGCTTCTCGTCCTGATTGCCATCCTGATTTAACAGATTGGCAAAACCCGATACCGGGATGGATCCCGGCAGGATACCACTGGCTTTGGCAGCAACCAGTTCTTCGGCCACACCACCAGGCTTTTGCTCGTAGTCGGTCAGGAACGCCCCGTTGTAGCTCAGGCTGAAGGTACCAAATCGGGTATCCACATCGTAATAGATGCCAAAGTCATAACCTTTCACCGTGCGAGTATCCAGGTTAACGTATTTGTCAAAAACGGTCGTCGCCAGACCTGCCGGACAGATACCCGCAGCAGTATAGACGGCAGCCGCCTCATCAGTTACGGCCTGGCGCTGCACGGCCGGGTTGAATTCCTGAGCACAGTTGCCTAACCCGGCCTCAATTCGACGCAGCAGATCCAGTGTAGTGTGGTTCTCCTCACCCAGCAGACCAATGGTACCTTCTTTCTCAATAGTCCAGTAATCAAGTGTTACGGTCAGTTGATCATTGGGGGTGAGAACAAAGCCCAGGGACGTGTTGGTAGACTCTTCAGGAACAAGCAATTCACTGCCTTCGGCAACACGTTGCGTGCTGTTTGTGCAGTCCAGAATATCCTGATTCGGATCGCCGCCCCTGTCTGCAGCATAAACGCATGCCCAGTCTGTCCGTGTGTTCTGTCGGGCAACTGAACCTTCATTGACAGTGACGAGGTTTGGCACACGATAACCCTGCGACCATGAACCGCGCAGCAGGCCCCAATTGGTTGGCCGCCAGCCAAAAGCGACCTTGCCTACCGTCGTGCTGCCTACATCAGAGAAATCTTCGTAACGTCCGGCTACCTGCAGGTCCAGCGTATCCAGCACCGGAATCTGCAGTTCCGCAAAAGCGGACCCGACTTTACGCGAACCTGAACTGTCAGAAGAAGGGCTCGAGTTGACAACATCAGAGATGAAAGGGAAGGTTACGCCATTTCTGTCCGTTGCCTGAATTGTGCCATCCAGCCTGGGATCACGATCGTCAAGAAATGTTTCCCGACGCCATTCCAGACCCACCACGGCCCCGACTGCACCTGCCGGCAACTCAAAAACATTGGAGTTGGAGCTTTTGATATCAAACGTAGTGAGTGTTGTTTCATTTTTGCGATAAACATCCACCAGCGCCCGCTCAATATTGGAGTCGATGCCCATTGAGAAGGGATTATATGCCGCCGGGGTCGGATCATTCAGCGCTTCCTGCATCAGAATATTGGAAACACGATTATTGGTGAGATCGAAACTGGTGGCGCGTGACCAGGACACTGCCGATTCGAGATTCCACTCACCAGCCGTCCAGCGCAAACCCTGTAATACGCGATACGTATCATTATCAACATTGACGATGCGAGGCAGCTCATCAAAACGATAGTTGTCCATCAGTAGTGGCAGCCCCGAACAAGGCAGGGACGTGCCCACCAGAGAATCGGGCAGGCGGTTGGGAGAACCACAAGGCCCCAACGGGTTGTAGTAATTGTCCGCCGCAATAGTGAAATCGAATACGGAAGGATACGCACCGTGACGGCGCAGATTACTGCTTGAATCATAGGCCAGCAGTTCAGTAAAGCTTTCCACTCCGTTCCTGAATTCATGGTTTATATTAACAAAGAAACTGGTCCGTTCCAGCTCGGACGCCACATCCCTGAAGTCATTCAGGTTTGACCGGTATATGGGCGTAGAGTCTGGGTTTGCACAGGCTGTCCCGTTTAACTGATAAGTACACTGTGCGGCTCCCAGCGGAAACACCTGAAACTCGCCAGCATTGTCGACCACACCGTTTCTGCGCAGGCTGCTGCTGGCGGCAACGGAAGGAATAACATCGAACTGACCACCCAATGAGTTGGCACTGTCATTGCGCCAGGCACTCAGACCAAACCACGGCGAATCCTCCGGTACAAGACGTGACAGGTCGGAATTTGCCCAGCGATCATCTTCACTGGCCGGCACTCTGTCCCGCTCGTAGTAGTTGAAGAACACACCAACGTTGGTGCGACCTTCGTTAAAATTCTGCCCCCACTCTGCAGTAATCAGGCGGTCATTGCGGCTGACGTTCTCATAGTCAGTGTATCGCACACGAACATTAAAGCCTTCGAAATCAGACTTGAGCACAGTGTTGACGACACCTGCTACTGCATCAGCACCATAAATGGCCGAGGCACCGTCACGCAGTATTTCTACCCGCTCAATACCCCAGACTGGCAATATCTGTGAGTTTACAGTGTTGACCGGTATAAAACTGCCACCAACTTCCTCGGTCTGATAACCGGCATTGTTCACCAGACGTCGGCCATTTAGCATCACCAGCGTATTGCCAGTGCCCACATTGCGCAGATTGAATGCACCTACATCTCCGCGTGAGGAGTTCACACCCCCACTGATGCTCTCTGCTTCGTTAAAGAAGTTTTGCCCCATCTCCGGGATCATCTGCATCAACTCATCGCCAGAGACGGCGCCCATGATTTCTATCTGTTCAGCGTCCAGCACGGTAACGGCAAGTGAATCCGTAATGCTTGCACCACGAATTTGCGACCCGACAACTATAATTTCCTCAAGCGTATCGGCTTCCTGGGCAACCGCCATGGTTCCCGCCATGGAGCCAATAGCTATCCCAATTGCTTTACTGAGCTTTTTCATTGTTTTCCCTTTAAATTCTCTTTATTTATTAAAAAGATATCCAGTTATCACTCATTAACAACAGCCTGGCAACAACCAATTAAACGAATCTGATATGGATTTAAGACAAGAACAAGATAAATACTTTGATTTCGGCAACGTTGTCAACAAATAGTTATACGCCTGCACGATTTCAGTTCGCGACTCCCGGACGATATTCGCGAATCATATTTTTCCTGACATCCTCATCGGTAAAGAATGCGGGTTTCATTTTGTTATTGGCAAACAGTACCAATTGGTCATCGAAGTGGGATGAGTCCTCCTTAGCGCTCTGCCCATATGCCAGAACGCTATACGCTCTGGGCACATCATCAAACTCTACCGCAAACACCCAACCGTCGCCGCCTCTCACTTCCCGTTTTCTTACATCATTCCTGTGTTCGTTGAACCACAGCACCCGGAAACAGCCAACCATGCCGGAACAGCCACTCACGGCAACGTCCAGATCGCCTATTACCGCCCGATGCACCTCACCCCAGGGCAGATTCCAGTGACCATGTTTGTCGCGTGTGTCCTTCACTGCCCACTTGAAGTCCTCCACTGCCCGATCATGATCCGCGAGCCCGTAAGGTGTTGTTGTCGGCTCATCGTATGACCAGGGTTTCTGGAACAATTTTTCAGGTGTTGCGGCAAACCCGACTGATTCGGGCGAACCGCTTACACGGACTGAATCTGCAGTAGAGACGTACCGGTTCCACCAGTTCTCAAACAGAACCCCTCCTCTGCTGTCACGGGCAACGGTATTGTCCCACGCTTCCAGCATCTCAATGGCCCGGGCAACTTCGCCCTCGGGCCCGGAAGCCTTCACCGCATGAATCAAGTCCTCTTTTACCCTGTCAGCCAGAAGCATACGTTCGCTGTGCTTCATTTCGATCACATCTTCCAGGGAAAACTTTTTGTCATTGTGGAGGAGTTCGTGAGAGTGCTGACTGCGCAAGCGAAACTCAGGCTCATCGAATGAGGATGGAAAATCTTCCGGCGGCAGAATTTCATACATATTGGTAAAGTGGAACGGATCATTCTCGTTTCTGAGATAACCGCCTTGCGGATTCAGCAGCATCGGCAGAGCATCCCAATCCAGAATATCGGCCCACATCTGACCGGATTCGGTTACATGAATAGCTGTGGCATCGTCGCCCGCGTCATGCGGCCGATCGGGCATGGTTGCGTTCCACACATAGTAGATGTTGCCGTCAGCGTCGGCGTAGGTGAAATTGGATGACGCTCTGGCCCGCAACTTCATGGCATCTGTCCACTCTGCCAGGTTCTGCGCCTTCATCATTCTGATAAATTGCTCAGCGGTTCTGAATTCGCGGTCGCCGGCAGCCCGGATAATATAGATCTTGCCCCCCTCACGATGAATCACCGGTCCATAGGGCGTAGTCAGAAATACCCGTGTTTCCTTCCCGAGCGCATTTCCGTGTTTAAATTCAACATGGACGACTTCTTTCATGACAGGTACTGACGTACCATCAATAATGAAATGATCGGGTTTATGGGGATCTGCATCAAAGGAGTAGATTTCATCAATGTCAGGACTATTGTTGGTCGTTGACCAGCCGAGTCTTTCGTTCCAGCCTCCAACGATACCAAGCGGGCCACCGATACGGAAATCACCGTAAAAATTGAGTTTCCCTGGCACTTTAATCTGCGCCTCATAATATCCTGAGTCCCACGAAAGATGAGGGTTTCTCATCAGGATTGCCTTGCCGCTGGTGGTGCGTTCAGGTGAAAAAGCCCACACATTCGACCCCGCATCCATGTGTGCGTCTTCCGTAAGCCCCGCAAGCCTCGCCCAGACAGTATCATCCCCTGTCACTGATGATTGATCATAAGGTGATCCTGGTTCCTCCGTCTCACTCAGTGCTTCCCGTTCGCGCGCCAGCGCTGCCAGAAATATTCTCACTGTAGTGGCGCTGTGCCCAACGATGCCCCGGGCATGCGTATCGTATCCGGTATAGTCAGGTTTCACCCAAGCGTCAAACTCGTCAGGATGCAGTTCGATGTAACGGTTCATCCCCATTGCAAAACCCGCCATTATGTCCTGGGTATCTTTTTCAAGATAATTCCAGGTTTCCACTGCACGCAGATAGTTACGCCGGCTTGATGCATCACTGTCTATTGCAGATGCTCTTTCACTGCCGTAAAGCTCATTGTATTTTGCCCATTCACCTCGTGCTTTCAAAAAGATCTCGGCGACAAGTGCACCGTAATCTTCCATCTGCAGATACCCCATGGCATATCCCGCGGCTTTCATGTTGTCAGCGTAGATGTGAGGGACTCCGAACCCGGTTCGGCGAATGATGACCTGCCCGGAAAGATCATTGGCAGACCGCCCGGTGGCCAGGTTTGGCTGAGTGTGTTGCTGTAAAGGCACAGGTGTACTGCAGGCTACAAAACCCGCCAGCAGAAGAAAACAGAGAATCACACGCCGTAATAGATGGCGCCGGTTTACTCGAAGTTCACGCACAGCTTTGTCCGATATAGTAAAGCGGTTTAATAACTGGTTGCCCACGGAACAAGATGTCGATACTCTCTGGGAACAGCCTCCCCAAGGATTCTGGAAGGACCATCTCGTGACCGAACTCATTATCGCGGCGCTGCTTATCGTCTCCCCCTCCATCTGGCTCTACAATCGCCTGATCAGAGACCGCAATCAGGTGCAGGCGGCCTGGAGCGACATCGATGTGCAACTCATGCGTCGTCACGATCTTGTGCCGCAACTGGTCGCCACCGTAAAAGCGTATTCCTCATACGAGAAATCCACCATGCAGGCTGTGACCGAGCTGCGTACACGCAGCGAAGCGGCCTCTCATTTGCCGGAAAAGGCGCGCCTGGAGGCAGAGATCGAGAGTGGCATACAGCGACTGATCCTGACCGCCGAAGACTATCCCGATCTGAAGGCGGACAACAATTTTCGGCAGTTGCAAACGGAGCTTACCACAATCGAAGACCACATCCAGTACGCTCGCCGCTTCTACAATGGCTCAGTGCGCATCTACAACACACGTATCCAGAGCTTCCCGCACCTGCTGATTGCCAGACCGTTTCACTTCCATGCGGCCGAGTTCTTTGAAGTACAGGACGACAGCGAGCGCGCCAGTCCACAAGTGGAGCTGCACTGATGCATAGAATCCCGTTAGCCATTCTTGTCCTGTTCCTGACAGTCACTGCATATGGCCAGGAGCGCATACTGTCATTCCACAGTGACATCGCCATCCAGCCTGACGCCACCATGATCGTCACAGAGACAATCCGGGTACAGGCGGAGGGGCGCAGCATCCGGCGCGGCATCTACCGGGATTTTCCGACGCGCTACCGGGATCGTTATGGCAATCGCATGGTAGTGGACTTTGAGGTACTCGGGCTAACCCGCAATGGTGAGCAGGAAGTTTTCAGCGTGACCGGGCGTAGCAACGGTGTTCGCGTGGATTTTGGCGGAGATGATTTCCTGTTGGTGCCGGCTGAGTACGAGTATGCGCTGCGATACAGAACCAGTCGCCAGATTGGATACTTTGGGAATCACGATGAATTGTACTGGAACGTCACCGGGCTGGGCTGGGACTTCACAATCGAGCGCGCCAGTGCCACAGTCAGTCTGCCTGGCACCCTAGCAGGCACAACAGCTGGCACAACAGCTGACGCAACAACTGCAAACACGATCACCATGGAGGGTTACACTGGCCCGCAGGGTGCCACCGGGCAGGACTACAGCGTGAGTATCAATGAAGGTCAGGCCAGCATCAGGACCACGTCAGCCCTTCCCCCCGGGTCAGGCCTGACATTGGCGATGACCTTCCCCAAAGGCATCGTTCACGAACCCGGCAGGGGTGAGCGCTTACGCTATCTGCTATCAGATAATCTGGGCGTTCTGCTGGCACTGGCAGCGCTACTTGGTTCATCCGCGTGGCTGATGTTCGCCTGGACACGCGTTGGCCGCGATCCGGAGAAGGGCGTGATTTTTCCGCAATACCAGCCGCCGGCCGGTCTGTCGCCGGCGTCAGCGCGTTATATTCTGAAAATGGGATACGACGACAAAGCTTTCACGGCAGCGGTTGTCAATCTGGCAGTGAAAGGTTATGTGCGTATCTCACAGGAAAAGAAAGAATTCACGCTGGAGAACCACAGCTCAACTCAGGCACTGGCAGCCGGCGAAACGGCAATACTGCAAACGCTTTTTTCTGCGGGCAGCATTGTAGAACTCAAGAATGAGAATCACACGGTTGTCGGTGGCGCCAAATCAGCTCACAAGGCAGCTCTGCGCAAAGACTACCTGAATACCTATTTCCGCAATAATGGAAGATACCTGCTTCCGTCCTTTATCGCATCGGCACTTGTGTTGCTAATTGTCGCAGTACTGGGTGCGTTTGTACCGTTAGTCGTTGTGCTGTTTGTACTGATTCTGATCGTGCATGGCCTGTTTGCATTGCTGATGAAAGCGCCTACCGAAGATGGCCGGCAACTGATGGATGCATTGGAAGGATTCAGACTCTATCTGGAAACTGCAGAGAAAGATGATCTGAATACTGCACATCCGCCTGAGCTGACGCCCGAGGTGTTCGAGCGGTACCTGCCCTACGCGATTGCGTTGGGCGTCGAGCACGCCTGGGCCAAAAAATTCGAGCGTGTCTTTGCCGATCTGGAGAAAACGCGCGGCGTCAGTTACCACCCGATCTGGTATGCAGGTGTATTTAACGCATCACACCTTGGAGAATTCGGCACGGCCATGGGCAGCGCCATGAACACGGCAATTGCAAGCGCCTCAACCCCGCCAGGCTCGGCCTCAGGCGCAGGTGGCGGAGGATTCTCCGGCGGTGGTGGAGGCGGAGGCGGCGGTGGAGGGCGTTAAACCGCATTGCCAACGCCGGGGCCATAACTATGCATACTCATGCCAGCAACGAAGCCAGCACCCGTCGCTCTCCCTGAAAGGGCCTGCGCCCATGCATTACCAATGAATTATCCACCAGCGCAACGTCACCATTCTGCCAGACCAGATCAAAAGACAGATCTTCTGCCAGCTGGATGACTGTCGCCATCGCCTGCGGGTCGATCGCACTGCCATCACCAAAGCAGATGGATTTTTGCGCAACATTGCGCTTGTCCTGCCACCCCTGAAATGCCGCAATCAACTGGTTGAAAAACACTCGCCGGCCGTCATCCAGCGTGCGCACAGCCGGAAGGACTGGTGTAGTGACACGGAGATTCTCGTCAGGCAGCCATTGCCAGTGGTAACCAAGACTCTGTAATTTTTTTTCGGCTGACGCCCTGTCAGTCGCATTCAGGGTACTGCGCCAGCTACGACCCTGCCCTGATTGCAGATCTTCCTGATCAGGCATGGTATTGGTGTATTTTACCCCTCGCTCTTCACAGGCCTGCACAAAGGCCGGTAGCAACTCGTCCATGCGCTGCAGCAAAACATCCGAACGGCACAAAGGGGTTGCGCCACCGGCCGCTGCGGCCTGCTCGCAAAAGAAAAAAAGACCAGAGGGATAGATGGGCGTCTGCGCCATTTCATGATGCAGATAGATAGCGATAGTGGATGGCGCCTCATTGGCCGTAAAAACACGCTCAGTGCGATTGCGCCTTACCGCATTGGACAATGAATCAGTATAGGTGAAATTTATTAAATCAAAATATTGAATAAATGCATCAAAATCCAGATCAGAGATTACCGGAAATCCGCGGAACAGAATTGCACCATGCACGGTAAGCTCTTGCTTCAGTCTCCCAAGATTGGTTTTCACCCATTCTGACACAGTGTTCTGGTCGGTATCGCTGCCAGCCCGCATAGTGTAGACAAGAGGAAAAGCCTGCGGGTGGAACTGCTGACCATCAACAGTCACAATGTCAAATGATGATACCGAATCCTTGATTGTTGTACTCACTGTCACCTCAGTCATAAATGGGGTAAAACCGGCCAAACGCCTGCGCGCAGAACGTACCGGGATCATTAAATCGCCGGTTTTTGTTTAATGCGGACACAGCAGCCATATCCTCACTGCTGAGCTCAAAATCAAACACCGCAAGATTCTCCGACAGACGTTCAATCCGGGATGTTTTCGGAATCACTGACGTGCCTCGCTGAATGCCCCAGCGCAATACCACCTGTGCGGGTGTTCGATGCAGGCGTGCAGCAATCTCCTGCACGGCGGGTTGACCAAGCACGGAATCCTGTTCGCTTGCCATTGACAGCTCTACATAGGAACCTGCGCCCAGTGGTGAAAAAGCAGTAACTGCCAGATCATAACTCTGTGCCAGTTGCAGCAACCGGGACTGCGTCAGGTACGGATGAGACTCAATCTGCAGCATCGCAGGCCTGATCCGGGCATAGGCCATAAGGTCGTGCAACAGCCCGCTGTTGTAGTTACATACGCCGATATTGCGCACCAGGCCGGCATCCACCAACGCTTCCATCGCACGCCATGTCTCGGACAACGGCACCGGATCAATTTCCATTGTCGGTTGTTCAGCCGCGGGATCAAATATCCACTCGGGCGGATAACGCTCTGCTATCGGTACATACTTCAGCGATATTGGAAAGTGCACCAGATACAGATCCAGATAATCCACCCCCAGATCTGCCAATGTTTTTTCACATGCCTCGCGAACGTGTTCGGGCCGATGAAACGTGTTCCAAAGTTTGGACGTCAACCACAGATCATTGCGCGTGCAGATTCCCTTATCAATCGCCCGACGGATTCCCTCACCAGCCTCCACTTCATTGCCATAGTCCGCAGCACTGTCCAGATGCCTGTAGCCCGCTTCAATTGCCCTGCAGACCATATCTGCAGTCTCTGTCCTGTCTATCTTCCAGAGACCAAACCCGACAGCGGGCATATGATCTTCGTTTACCTGAATAGTGTTGCTCATTACTTCCCGCCTTCCAGTAAGTACTCCAGTTTCTGTGTTTGTAAAAATTGCCCGATATTAATCGCCTGGCCACTACTTATTGACGCCTGTGCGGCGCTCGCCACTATCATCGACCAAAGCCCCTGGTTTACGGTGGCTGAATCAACCTGTTTGCCATCCAGTCGGTCCATCAGCGCCATATGCTCATAGTAAGTAGCGCCATGATGCCCACTTTGCTCTATAAGCGCCGGATACGAGAGCACTGTATTGCGAGAGGCACCATTCTCACCAAGCTCAACCCTGACAGACGCCTGTGTTGGTAATTGCGCATGAAAATCAAACCGTTCGCTTGTGAGCAACCTGCCCTGCTCACCCACAACAATCAATTCCTCAGAAAAATCCGGGCAGAACATGTTCAGCGTAAAACTGGCCCTGATACCATTGGCATAATCGATACTTACAAACGCATGATCATCAATATCAGAAGCGACGCCGTCTTTGCGGAAATTCAGGAAATTTACCGCCTGCCCTCCACTGGCATAAACACGCACTGCCGTTGAGTCTGCCATCAGATTAATCAGATCAAAATAATGGCAGCACTTTTCCACCAGAGTGCCCCCGGTGTTACGACTGAATTTATTCCATTGTCCGACTTTATCCAGAAAAGGTGGACGATATTCGCTCATGCTGATGGTGTGAATCCGGCCCAGACTGCCGCGTGATTTAATTTCATGAAAGGCTTCCATATACTGCGCTTTGTACCTGTACTGCAGGCCAATCTGTACAAACCCGGGGTGGTTCTGTACGGCCTTAACAAGTGCGGCCGCGTCTGCCAGGGTGGTCGCCATCGGCTTTTCCAGGAAAACTGGTTTTCCACTGGCAAGTGCAACCCTGAGCACATCAAGATGAGTAAAATTTGGTGTGCAAATCATCAGCACATCCGCATCAGGATCATTACAGGCAGTTGCAAGATCCTTGTAACGTCGCAGCGGATCCTGACAGATCAGACCATAGGCAGCAGTCGCCGCATCCAGGCTTTCCTGCTGAGTGTCAAAGATGCCCAGAACCCTGGCCCGCCCCAGCAACGCTGCCACCCGCATATGCTCCTGCCCCATGGTGCCTGCACCAATCACCACGATATTGTGGCGTGGAGCTTCCTGCCTGTACAGGTAACGATCGGCATCGGTAATATGCCTCTGGTTTACAGAATTTTCAAAAAACCTTAAACGTGGTTTGCTCATTTCATTTACCGCGGTAACAGATGATTCAGGAAATTACAGGGCCGTTTTCTGGCTGCCTGGACAACTGCCGCAGCCAGATGAGAATGTTGATAACAAGCAGCAACATCATCAACGGCCAGAAGACTGCGCTAAGGCCGCCCACCAGTCCTATCGGCGAAAACAAGAGATATAAACCCACAACACAGGACATCAGCGTTACCGCACATGGCGTGGCAAATCGCCAGGGTGTCAGATCCAGCATGCGCCGCGGCTGATAGGACCAGTCCTCGCGGCGCGGCTGCAACCTGCCAAACAGCAGCATGATGCCCACTTCAATGACAAACAGTATCGCGTATACATGCAGGAAATGGATAGTCACATCGTCATCAAAAACAAACCGCAACAGCCCATAGGCGATCACATGAAACACGATCGCAACCTTGGCACCCAGCGCTGGCACCCGGGTAGTGAACAGACCGACAATGACTACAGCAATCACCGGGATGTTATAGAACCCGGTAAACATACGAATAAGCTGCCACAGCCCCTCCGGCGCATATTGCAGCAGGGGTGCCACCATAAACGAAAACAGTGCGATGACTATGCTCGCAATTTTGGCAACCCTGACCATCGTTCTGTCATCAACCGGTTGCTTTTTCAGTGGCGCGTAAACGTCCAGGCAGAACAGCGTCGCGGCACTGTTCAGCAATGAATTGAATGAACTGAATACAGCGCCCAGCAGCACTGCCAAAAAGAACCCGGAGGCGTAGCCTGGCAGGACATCCCGCACCAGACGCGGATAGGCCAGATCTATTGAACTCAGACCCGGCCCGTACATATGAAAGGCGATGACACCGGGAATCATCATCAGAAACGGCACCATTACCTTGAAAAAGCCGGTAAACAATACGCCCTTCTGTCCTTCAGCCAGATTCCTGGCTGCCAGGGTTCGCTGAATCACATATTGATTGGTGCACCAGTAAAACAGGTTGGCCAGAATCATGCCGGTGAAAAGTGTACCGAACGGAGTCGGATCTCCCGGCCCACCGATGGCATTCAGCTTTTCAGTGTCCGTATTGGTGATGATTGACAGGCCCGCACTGATGTTTCCATCGCCCAGCGCAGACAACCCCAGCAACGGTACTGCAATGCCGATGATCAGCAGCCCCGCACCATTCAGGGTATCGGAAACGGCCACAGCCTTGAGTCCGCCGAACACAGCATACAGACTGCCCGTAAAACCGATTGCCACAATGGTCATCCACAACGCCTGGCTGTAATCAACACCCAGCAGACCCGGCACATCAAACAGTTGCAATACCGCAATGGAGCCGGCGTACAGCACTGAAGGAATGGTCACGAATCCGTAACCAACCATAAACAGAATGACTGATAGCCGACGCACCCCGTCATCAAACCGGTCATTGAGAAACTCCGGTAGCGTGCTGAACGCGCCAGCCAGATAACGCGGCAGAAAGATGAAGGCCATGCAGATGGTGGCAAACGCGGCGGTTACTTCCCAGGCCATGCTACTGAGATTGAATCCGTAGGCGGAGCCATTGAGACCAATCAACTGTTCAGCGGACAGATTGGTGAGCAGCATCGATCCGGCGATAAAAATGGCACTCAACCCCCGGCCAGCCAGAAAGTACCCGTCACGGGTACTGACCTCACCACGGGTCTTTCGAAACGAAATCCAGGCCACCAGAGCCATGAAGAACGCACAACTCAATAGGGTTGTTAAAAGGTCACCGGTTTCCACGAAACTCTCAGACGTTGTGTAGTTGTTAAAGTCGACTGGCAGAGATACCCCATTCCGTAGTCCGGGTCAATTCCGATGTATCGACCCGGGCCAGAATCTGAGCGACGAATTCGCTGGCCTCATGCAAGGTGATATTGATTGACCCAGGTTGACTCTCGACCCTGACAATAACGTATCTCCTAAAAACCGATTATTTTATGTTTATCGTAATATTTATGTTGACATACATAAATTACATGGCTAGCCTACGGTTCATGGAAATTCGAATAAACCTTGATGTGGAAATGGCCAAGCAGAAGATCTCGCTGACTGAACTGTCAAAACGGATCGGTATCTCCATGACCAATCTATCCTTGTTGAAAACGGGCAAAGTCAAAGCCATTCGTTTTAGTACGCTTGCCGTAATCTGCAAGGAACTGGGTTGCCAGCCCGGAGATATCCTTGAGTACATTGACGATAACAACAAAAAATAGATTGAGCCGACACGCTGACTGGAGCACATATGATGAACAATGACTACGTTTGGCCCGGACTTGCAGCCATCGCACTGGCGGTGCTGACACCTGTTTTCTGGCTTTATGTGGCTCTGTCGGATTATACCGATGGCATTGGACAGGGTCTGGTGGCGGCGGACTGGGTGTTTCTGCTGATGGGTTTTGTGACGGTTTATGTCTACTCCGCACTCAGGCGTATCCTGCACGATCATCACAACTTTCGTGACCTGGACATTTTCCTGGCGATGATCATCGCAGTCAATGTTGTCTTCTATCTTGGTGGTTTCGCTCTTGAGCTGTTTGCCCCATTGTTCGGTGACAACCTGGCGTCAAGACACGAGTCAGCGCTTGGCTTGAACATGTTGCTGACAGCTGGCTGCACGGTCGCTTTCGGTATCATTGATATCCTGATTGCCTTCGTGCTTATGCGAAATTCTGCGCAACTGCCCTATCCTGTCAAGGTCTTTGCAATCGTGACGTTGATACAGGGCATTTTTGAACTGACCATCCTGTTTTCTTTTTTTACTGCTGTGATATACCCGGTCGCACTGATCGTATTGGCCGTCTACTTCCTGCGCAAGCCGGAGACGATTGAGGTGATTTGATCATTGTCGGCTCGGAACATACTGACGGGGAAAATATGAGATTCGCTCGATTGACGGCAGCCACGCTTATTCTGATGGCCTTATGGCTTGCCTTTGTTATTGTCACAGCACTCTTCGGCTGGTGGATGCGCCCTATCGCACCGACGGGAGATAGCGATGCATTTTTCCGCCAGGCGGCTGACCGCATTGCCGAGCAGAACGCTGGCAATGCAGCTTTTATGCTCATCGAAGACGGCGCGATAAGCAGGGAGTATTACTCGACCTCAAAAGACCTGATTGACCGGGACACCGTGTTCGCAACAGCATCCATGAGCAAGTGGCTGACGGCCGCCGGCGTCATGAAACTGGTCCAGGACGGAGAGGTCGAGCTTGACGCCCCGATGTCCGCTTATGTGTCGCGATGGGCGCTGCCAACGGGCGAATTCGATGACAACGAAATCACTGTAAGACGCCTGTTAAGTCACACCGCAGGACTGACCGACGAACTCGGATTTGGTGACTATCATCTTGACGAGGTGATACCAAGTCTTGAGGAATCCCTGAACAACCCGCGCGCATCTGATGGCAGGACAGACAGGATTGCCGTCACTGTAGCACCCGGGACAGAGTGGAAATATTCAGGAGGAAGCTACCTGATACTTCAGCTATTGATTGAAGAAGTATCTGGCACGTCCTTCGAAGAGTATATGCGTGAGGCGTTTTTCATTCCGCTGGGCATGAGCCGATCAAGCTATGAGCCCTTAAGCAGTGTTGACAACAATGCTGGTTCATTCAACCGGCATGGCGAGTCGACGCCGATTTACCAGTATGCATCAAGCGGCGCAACCGGATTCGCCACATCGACGGCGGACCTGGCAAAATTTGTTACAGCCCAGATTCTTCCGCAGGACACGGACAGTATACTGAATCACAACACGCTGGCAGCCATGCGACAGGCTCATGGTAAAACACTGGGCTTTGATGTTTGGGGCCTGGGTACTATTTTATACGCACCGACCGGTACGGGCGACTTTGTATTCGGCCATGACGGCAGCAATGACCCCGCCATCAACAGCACCGCCAGGATTAACCCTGACACCAGGGACGCCATCATACTGCTGGAAACCGGACATCCCTCTTTGGCAACCAATATCGGCTCACAGTGGGTACTTTGGCAAACCGGTTATCCCGATATTCTGGATACCGACTCGGTAATACAAAGCATGCGACTGCCTGGCTTGCTTGGTCTGCTAATTATTTTTCTGGCCTCTGTTTATATTGGTCTTCGCCAAAAGCGCCGACATGGCCAGCACTCTGTCAACACTGGACAAAACAGGACGTCGGCGATAACGTAAGGAAAGCGTGCAGCTAAATCTCAGGAAATCAACCAGGAGAACATCGTTGAAACGATGGCGACACAGCTACCGACACTGCATTTCAATTCTGTTCGCCGTCACTGGCGCAACACTTGTTGCCTCGCAACTGACCGCCCAGATTCCGCCAACCGGCCCCGTCAATGAGTTTGGCCAGCCTGACATGCAAGGTTTCTGGAGCTTTGGCACCTTTACCCCCTTGCAACGCCCCGAAAGTCTGGCCGATAAAGAATTCATGACCCCGCAGGAAGCCGCAGAGTTTGAACAAAGTATTCTCAACGCCAGGGAAGCAAGTTTTGAGCGCGAACCCAATGGCCTCAATATCAGCTACAACGACTTTTGGGACGAATGGGGTGAAGGCGTCGGTGACAATCTGCGCACATCCATTATCGTCAGCCCTGCCAATGGCCGCATTCCTCCGCTGAGTCCCGGTGCCGTCTTGCAGCGCAGCTCCGCAGGCGGTGATGTACCCAGCCAAGGTCCTGCACGCTTTCTGTTAGGTGGTATCAGCAAAGACGGCCCTGAAGACAGGGGCCTGTCCGAGCGATGCCTGACCGGATTCAATACCGGCCCACCGATGCTGCCAAGCAAATACAACAACAATATGCAGTTGCTCCAATTTAAGGATCATGTGCTGATTGTGACTGAAATGATCCATGACGCCCGCATTATTCCACTGGACAGCCGCCCGTTTCCAGACCCGTCAATTGTGCAGTGGATGGGTGCTTCGCGCGGTCACTGGGACGGCGACACGCTGGTGGTTCACACCCGCAACTTTACTGACAAGACGGCCAGCCTGTCCCAGCCATATGCGGCCTGGGGCACAGCCAAAAACATGCAGCTTGTGGAACGCTTCAGCCTTAATGCAAATGGCTCACTGGTTTACGAATTTACCATCAATGATCCGGCCACTTTTGTCGAGCCGATTACAGGCATACTGCATATGCGTCCATCACCGGACCGGATCTACGAGTACGCATGCCATGAAGGCAATTATGCCCTGCCGGGTATTCTGGCCGGCGCGCGAAGATCAGAGACCCGGTAGTGGTTCAGTATCCCACGACTGACAATGCGCAATGCTGGACAATGCCGGACTGCAAGGCTATCTTCTCTGTTTCTCATATACGCACTCTGGTAATTCCTGCATTCCGATGAACGATACCCATACCTGTACCAACCTGTTCGGCCAGCGCGTCACTGTCTTCCGCAACGACTATGTCGGCAGGAAGATCGCCACCAGAGGACTTTACGAAAAGGAAAATCTTGAGCTGTTGCTGCGCCTGCTGCGTAGCCTGTCAAAGCCGGTGGTGCTGGACATTGGCGCCAATATTGGCAATCACACACTGGCCTTCGCCACCGTTGCCAGCCATGTGCATGCCTTTGAACCAATCCCGTTTATTCAGGAAGTCCTGCAGCAGAATGTGGAACAGAACGGGCTTGTCAACATCACAGTGCACCGCCTGGCGCTTTCGGACAAGGACGACACAGCCACCATTCACCTGGACAAGACCGGCAATTTTGGCGCATCGAGCTTCGACAAAGGTAACGCTATAGCCGAGGCCGTTATTGTCAAGCGTCGTCGCGGCGATGCACTGCTGGATGAACTGGGTGTGGAGCGTATTGACCTCGTCAAGATTGACGTTGAAGCCCACGAACTCTATGTACTGCGCGGCTTACTGGAAACGCTGAAACGAGAGCGACCCGTCATCACCATGGAGTGGAATGACACACTGACCATTGAGCGCCTCAATGGCTCCCCCGAATTGCAGTTCCTGCTGGACAACTACTACATCCGGGTGCTCGGCAGTTCCTGGGACCGCATTCACTGGGCCGGCAAGCCCCTGGCCTTTCTGCGCAGAAGTCTTACCAAGCTGTTTACCCGGCGCCGCGCCGTGCTTTATGAATTTGACCCTACTCAGCTATACAGGAACCTGTTACTCATACCCAAAGACAGACAGGACTTGCTGGAATTGGCAGCTGGCAATGAACGCCAATATTTTTAGACTACGCCTTACAGCCGTCACCACCAGACTGGCACCGATTCTAATTTCCGGCATGCTGACCGGCAATGCATCTGCCACCGATCCCGCCGACCCGGCCTGGCGCCAGTTTCAGCACGCCATGGGTGACACGCCGGCTATTGGCGCCAATGCCGGGCACCCGCTGGCGGATGCTGTAACGCGACCGGTCCCTGCTGTCACCTTGCAGGACATAGATGCCCACAAGTTTCTGCTGGGAAATGATCTGTTTCATGAGCGGCGCCTGTCAGCCGACAACACCACCGGCTGCATTACCTGTCATGCCGGTCCCGGCAGCGGCACCGACGGCCGCCCCGTCTCCTTTGGTGTAGATCGGGCGCGCGGCCGGTTCAACGCACTGACTACCTTCAATGCGCATTTCAACTTCAGACAGTTCTGGGATGGCCGCTCAGTTACACTGGCCGACCAGGCACTGGAGCCCATCATCAGTGAGCTGGAGATGGCCAACACGCTGGAGAACGCGCTGGCAACCCTGCAGGCTGATGCCTCCTATGCGGACTCGTTTAACAGCATCTATCCTGATGGCCTGAGCATCAACAATATGGCTGACGCGATGAGCCACTTTCAGGCAATGCATTTTAACGTCAGTGACAGCCCCTTTCAGCGCTTCCTGAACAATTCGCCGGAAGCACTATCCGGGCAGGCCCTGCGCGGCTGGCAGACGTTCCGGGACATCGGTTGCAGCAGTTGCCACAATGGCATCAATCTGGGCGGGAACTCATACCAGCGCCTTGGTGTTCTGCGCGCCTATTACCCGGAGCAGCGCGACGCTGTTGCTGATGATGCAGGACTGGCTGCCCGCACCATGCGAGCTGAGGACCTGCACGTGGTCAGAGTCCCCAACCTGCACAATATCGCCATGACCATGCCCTACTTCCACGATGGCAGCATATCCACCCTGAATATCGCCATTGAGCAGATGGCCCGATATCAGTTGGGTCGTGAACTTGGTGACCAGGACATCGCTGACATTGCCGAATTCCTCAAGTCGCTGACCGGTCGCCCCGCGGGCTTTGCACTGGGCAGTGAAATCGGACGGCTGGGCCGCAGTACCGAGCCGGTAGCAGATTTCAAAGAAGAATCACATAGCGATGCTTATCAGGCAGCAATCATGGCCATTACCCCCATCCATCAGCAATTACTGGCTGACATGCAACGTGTCGGAAACGGGGATGTCGCGCACTTTGACTTCGTACAATTTCAACATCTGCAACTCATTCGCCATGCCCGCGCACTGCAGTTTCCGCCGGCGGATCTGCCAAACACCAGCCAAAGCTGCCTGCGGGACGAAGCAAAACAGTTGCTTGATCAGGTCATGGCGCTGGAATGGCCGATTGCCAACCACCTTCAGGCACAGGCAATGCTCGGGATACTGCGTGCCCACCTGAATACACCTGCGGACAGTTCTCCGGATGCCGGGGAGACAAATAATATGCTGGCAGATCATGAGGCAGCTGCCGAAAAAAATCTGGCCGATGTTTCTGCATCAACGGTCAGCGCTACCGCTTTGCGCTTGGGCAATTGCCCTTTCTGATTCGAGTTTTATGAAAGCACATTTGTGATTCACCAATAATCCGGTTTGATTATTGGCTTTCTCCTCGTTGGTATTTGAGCGGGCAACTGGCTGCCCGCCAACTCTTCATCGGTTATGTACTTACGGGTCCAATCGGCATAGTCACTCAATTGCTGGTTCCCGGGCCGACCACCAGAGAATTTTCGAACTGGAATTATCACACCAATTTTCACAGCAGCGCGATAGTCCTGCCGAATGGCAGCCAGGGCCGGTGCAATATCGGTATCATTTGAGACAAACACCAACTGCTGAGCCAATCCTTTTGCAACATCCCTGTAGGATTCAAGCGCTATGTTTACATCCGTTTGCTTTTCCTCCAGCCTCCAGACATCCACTCGCGCTGACTTCTCTGGTGGTTTTTTGTAGGCCAGTAGCCGACCTTTTTCCAGAGTATAATAGCCCTTGATAATAGAAATCGTATCGCCATACAATTCAATCAGGGCACGATGGTAGGACTGCTGAGCTAGTAGCGCCTTCTGTCCATTAGATGCAACTTTGGCCTTAATATCTGCAGTAAAGAACTTGATGGAAATCGAGTCACTTTTCGGCTCCTGAGCGCTCAGAATATGCTCAGCAAATAACTTTTGTAAATCCAGCCACTTATCACCACTGTGTTTCAAACAGCCGAAATACAGGTTATATCCATCTACATAAACTATAGTTTTCATGGTGCGCTCCGTGCTCCATAAATGAAAAAACCGCCATTCTGGCGGTTTTTTCGCCCCAAGTAGCAACCAACTGAATGGCGCCACAGGGGGTGAGTCGTGTCTGGAGTATTATCGATATCAGCATTTAAGTCAATATCGTAAAACGCTATAGACAGTTAATATGTCTGCTCACAGGAGACGATGGCTTTGGAATACAACAACCCGCATCTGCAAGATCACATCCCCGATGTCCGCGACGGACTTACCCGGATAGAGCGCATCATAATGAAGGTGCTGCGTGACACAGAACGTGAACTGGGTGGCCGGCATGCATCCACGGTGATGGTTTATGGTCGAGTCTGTGAATATGCCGACATCAGCCCGGAAGAATTTCAACGTCACCTGCAACGTCTTACAGGCAAGCTGAACCCGCCAACGTGAGTGCCGATGGTCAGTTCGCAATCCTATCGCTTCTCACACTGTCAGCAGAACCACAGCTATCGAATGCCCGGCAAACAGCACAGACCAGAGCCTGAAACGGGAAGGTATAAAGATGGTCAGAAGCATTAGCAGGATGCCCGCCACCGGTACGACCACCGAGGGAAGAATGGGATTGTTATACATGACAATATTGACGTACGGGCCAACCAGAAAATACAGCAGCATGAACAACGCAGACAACCTCCCAAGTTGCTGACTATGATGCAACAGATCCAGAACACCTTCTCCCGGCTCTGACAGTGCCATTTCTGCTGCACCGTAGAGAAGCGTGCACCCGAAGACCAAAACAATAAAATGCGGAAATATCCACGCATCAACCGACCGCAGGCTCCAACCCACCCACCAGAACTGCAAAATATAGATCATCACGCTGAGCGCCCAGACGGCCGGTGCCCAATGGAACACCACCCTCTCATGGGCACGGATGAGGATGGCTGCGGTATGCAGTAAACGGGTAATGGCCAGACCCAGAATGATGGCAATCGCGATGGAGATGTATTCGTGCTGGGTCATGGTTGCTTGTGCATACCGTAGGACTGACGCAAAGCAATGCCTGCGACAAGCACAGTTGCCAGCTCATAGATCAGTGCGCCCCAGGTATAGGAGGTCAACGGATCCGGAGTGACCAGAGCAGATACCAGGCGCGCAATTGCCAGCGCACCTACGCCAATAACCAGAACTGCCAGGCCACCCCGGTAATACTCCTGTTTGACGGCCGCCAGCAGGCAAAATACGCCAATACCGGTCTGCAGACCGCCATACATTGAACCAATTTCAGCAAACGCATCACCATTGCTCATGACAATGCCCGCAAAGCCGGCGGGTATGGCAGGCGATATAAAACTCACTACCCCGTAACTGATAAATACCAACGCAGAAAAACCAAGCACCAATTTACCTAGCATCGCCTTATTACCCAGCATCGCCTTAATTTCCTTTAATCGTAATTATTTGTTGGCAGCCTCCTGCAACTTGCCACCTTTTGCTGAAACTATCAATTCCAGTATACGTTGGGTGATCTCAGGCTCCAGCCCTTCAGTGTGTCCCTTGTCCAGACGCACCACATCGGCAACAACGCGACCATCCTCACAACCCGGATACTCATAGATATCTGCCGTACCGGGACGTGCAGCCATCCCCCACACCGGATAGCCTGCGCGACCGGTGTCGTAGATCCAGCCCGGTTGCGTATCAACTACCTGCGTGTGCTGGCGAGCCGAACACGCGTATCGCTGCGCCCACGGCGAACTGTCTGGCAGCGACTCTATTTCATATTCGCCAATGGCAAAGATATGTGAGAAATCGCAGTCAGGCAGCGTTTCAGCAGCTGTCGAGCGCGGACGCGAAGGCGGTGGCGAACCATCGGCCAGTGGCGGACCAAAATTGGCAACAAACGGTGCCTGTCCTATACGGCCACCCGACAGACTGAGCATGCCGTCCACCCTGTCTGCGTAAAAGTCAGTGCAAACCAGTCGGCGCGACGTCATGCCGCCCTGACTGTGCCCGGCCAGCCAGAAGGCACTGATGTTTTCCGCACCAAATGCCTCAATCACCTGGCGGGAGATCGCCTGCAAATGGGCATCATCAGTCTGTGGCATCCACATGCGCACCCCGGTGCCGGAACCCATTGACGACGATCCCTCTGCAGTTGGTGTGGCCACTACCAGACGGTACTTTTCCTTATAGTCCATAGCCGGGAAATAATGACGTTGCCAGTTGGCAATAGAGCCCGCTCCATGGATATTGAGAATGAACACGATATCTTCACCTGGCTGAAAATCGCAGGGATAGTCCAGAAAATACTGCCGCCCGCTCTCCGGCTCAGTAACATTGCCCCGCACCGCAGTCTTGGTGGCGCAGTCACCAGCCGCACAATGCACCGGCGGAGGTGTCTGGCAAGCCACGCCCAGCACATCGGCCGCCAGCGCGGTCTGGCCGGCTGCCAGCATAAACAACGCCGCCAGGCTTTTCCCAACCTGACGTTTCAAAAAATATCTGTCCATAAAATTCCCTCTTGGTTTGGTTTAGCTTGAGTCCTCAGCGACCAATATACATCAAGTGGCGGAAAACTGAACACCGGAGGCATTGGCGAGATTTCCCAATGCATTGTCAATTCCACTAACTCTTGTGTCAGTTACTGCACCACCCGGGATTTGAACAATTCAGAATATCCTGTTAGTTCAACACCTTGCAGATCAACCTGAAAACTGGCCTCAGTTTTGCAGAACTTTTTAGTAAAATCATGATCTGCCATATAGTCACCACTCGAAAAGGACAACTACCGTGCGACAATTATTCATCATCAGCTTACTGCCTGTTTGCCTGTTTTCCGGCGCTGCGCTGGCACAGGATTGCAAAGACATCAACTTTACCCTGGACAGCAATGACATCGGCAAGCTGACACTGGACGTCGGCGCAGGTTCGCTGGGCGTAATCGGATCTGAAGACAGCGACACTCGAATTCAGGTGCGGGCGCAAGCCTGCGCCGACTCACGCAGCCAGCTTGAAGAGTTGGATATCCTGCACGAACGCCGGGGCGATACCTGGGTCATCAGAACTGATATTCCCGAACAACGTTTCAGTATTTTTTCTCTGCTTGGCGGCAACTACAGTGCCCGCATTGATATTGACGTGATGGTACCGGCCGGCATACTGCTGGAAATTGAAGATCGCAGCGGCGACATCAATATTCGCGATTTCCGGGGCGAACTGCGTATTGAGGACGGTTCCGGCGATATGCAGATCAGCAACGTCACCGGCCCGGTGCGTATCGATGACGGTTCAGGCGACATGGAATTGCGCAATATCGACGGCAGTGTGGAGATCGAAGACGGCTCCGGCGACATTGAAATTGACGGCGTGGGCGGGGATGTTGTGATAGAGGATGATGGATCAGGGGACATTGATGTGCGCGATGTCCGGGGCGACTTTATCGCCCGCGACACCGGATCCGGCGATGTAAACTTCCGCGATATAGACGGGCGCACCGAGGTGCGCGACTAGGGCCATCGTCGTAGCGTCTCAGTCGGGCTTGTTCCATTCATCTCTACAAGCCACCAGACACTGATATCAAAACCCCGGATTGCGATGGTATGGACGATAAACAATCCTTTCCAACTCTTTTTATCAGAGCAACTCGCCGGTTAGCCTGCTCAGGCTTTTCTGATCTTCGCCACTAAGTGGTTTCATAACAGCCTGTGCCACCTGCCCGAATGTAGCGTCAGCTTCGGTAAAAATGGTCTCACCGGCTTTCGTCAATGTGACAAGGCTGACCCGTGCATCGCGGGCGGCCTCTTCCTTGCTGATAAGTCCCACTTTCTCCATCGGGTTCAGCAATCTGGTAACGCCAGAGGCGCTGAGTCCGATCTGCTGAGCCAGGTCGATCCTGCGCATTTTCTTTTCCGGGGCGGCGTGCAGTTGTCTTAGCACCAGATACTCGGTGGCGCTGAGACCGTGAAATGACAGCGGGCCAGCAATCTGCTTCTGGATTTTGGTATGCAGTGCCACGAGCCTGAGAATGAGTTCGCTTTGAGATGATGTGTTCACAATAAACCCCTTGCTTAGTGTTTGATGGCGCAAGTATATGTCTACATGTTTGCGCAGTCAAGCATCTCGCAATCTTATTCTCTGAACACTACTTCTTCCTGATTACCGGAACCCACCAACGCACCCTCATCTCGCCAAGCGGTCTGAATGCTATTGGAAAATAGGCCGCAATATCAGGCTTATTACCATCCCGTTCATATCCGGTTGCAGAAAACCACTCTCCATAAATGTATCGATTTGTTTTCATGGAGGTTTTATAGGTGCAATCAAACTCAGCGTAGGTTGCCGATGGCACGGTATGAATTTCGAATTCGCCTTTATCTGCGTCGGCATCTATTTCGTACGCTGTTTCCAGGCCGAGCACGTCCAGGAACTCATCTTTATTGCTGTCCCCTTTTGGAAAATATGCAGACAGCAACAACGAAGGTATTTCTACTATTCTATAATTCATCTTTTCCACACCTGTTGTCTGCAAGGGAAAGAAGACTCGGTTATATGAAGCAAGTTGACCTTGAGATGAGCGCACTTTACCGGGGTTAAATCCGTGTATGTTTCGAAATGCCCGAGTAAACGCATTAGGCGAAACGTAACCATACTTCAGCGCAACATCCACGATTCTCCCGTCCCCATTCGCTATATCAACTGCGGCCAGTGTCAGTCGTCGCCTTCTGACATACTCGGAAAACGTCACCCTGAAAGCGGCAAAAAACATTCTATGAAAATGATATTTGGAGCAACAGGCGACCTCTGCAACATCGTCAATAGCAAGATCACGGCTGAGGTGCTCTTCAATATACTCAATTGCCAGATTCATTCGTCTTGACCAACTCATATATCTGAATCTCCACGTGAGAGAACAGGATAATTTCCCAGACGAATAGCCGTCTCACCTTTTTTTGCTGTCTTTAATGGACGGGTTGTTTTCAACAAGCGCCCCTGCATCCAACGCCCTCCATCAGGGATACCAGTTCCTTCATAGGTAGTATGTTTCTACCCCCGACATTAATCCCTCGAAGCAAGACAATATAGCATCTCTGCGTTGCCCCAGGGGTTGTCCGGAGTTGATATGATTCATGAAATTTAAGGCTTGCGCAGGTATACTGCCGCCATAATTCAAAGCAAAAGCCCGGATAACTGATTATGCCTTACTTGTCAGGCTATCATTGAGCGGCGCGGGGGAATCCGTTTTGTCGGGACAGTTAATAATCTCGCTTCTTAGCCCAAGCATCGGCCTGCTGTTCAGTGTTGCCTTTTTCCTGTTATGGCTGAACCAGCGTAAACTGAACTACAGCCTGAGTGCTGCCATCGGATTTCTGCTCAGTGCCAGTGGGTTTGTCATACAGGATATCCTGCCTGCCTGGCCTTATGATCTGCAGCGTATCGCCTCAAACCTGTGTTTCCTTGCCGGCGTGTGTGCCATGGTAACTGCGCCTCTGCAGCGTCGCCAGATTTCTCCATCTACCCGCACGCTGGTTCTGGTCATTGCTTTAACGATGGCCGCTTTGTTCTGGTATCTGGTCGTTCAGCCCGATCTGATTGCCCGAATTGCCATCGTCAGTGCAACTCTGACCATCCCGGTCATGATCTCCGTCATTAAGCTGATACAAATTCCAAACCATCGTTATTCCGATCGTCTGGTTCTGGGCGCGTTATGCTTCACCCTGGCACTTTTTATTCTCCGGCCATTGCTGGCATTTCTGATCCCGGAAAGTTTTGGCAACTACACAGCACTTGAGCAATCGGTATACTGGGGAATGGTCCACTTTACCTATGTGCTGATGGCGGTAACGTTGGCCATCGCGCTGTTTGTCGCCATTGCATTTGACCTGACGGACGAACTGCATCTTCAGGCTACAACCGACTCACTCTCCGGCCTTCTCAACCGCCGCGGGTTTGAAGCCAACGCAGCCGTGGCATTACATCACTGCAAGCAGAATAACTTGCCCACCTCTCTCATGATTGCAGATCTGGATCATTTCAAGCGCATAAACGACGCCCATGGACATGCTGCCGGCGACGCTGTGATCCAGTCAATTGGTCGCCACATAAAAAAGGTCTCTGGTGAAAGTGCGATTTGCGGACGCCTGGGTGGTGAGGAATTTGCGATTCTGCTGCCCGATCACAAGGAAGCGGCGGCGTTAAAGATTGCCGAGGCGATTCGAAGTGGTTTTGATGATTATGGTGCCACAATATCGCCGGTTCCGACGGTCAGCATTGGTCTGGCTGTCAGTGAATCGTCGGCGACGCTGTCCACTCTGCTGAGAGTCGCCGACAAGGCGTTGTACGACGCTAAAGACAGTGGTCGCAATCGGGTGTGTGTTTTGCCCGTCACGGCAGAGGCCCTCGGTCCCTGAAAAAGTTCATCTCTCTAACCAGATTTGCCTTCCTCCCCTTAATCACCTACCATTGCGGCCGCTTCAGGTGTTTTGCTGTCAGCCACAACGCGCCGGGCGGCCTCAGGGTCAGCCGGAACAGACAGCAGAATTAAACGGGAAGTTGGTGCGACCACCGTCAATGCCAACGCTGCCCCCGCAACGGTAAGCAAGTAAGTCACATCGAAATGCCACTGTCATTCAGCGCCTGGCGCTACACGTGATGGGAAGGCGATGCGACTTGATACCCGTCAGCACGACGACGGTTATGACTTGTAAGCCCGGAGACCGGCCTGATGCCAACGACACGCTGCGGAGGGCAGTGCTGCGGATGTTGTTCCCTGTGCATTGGTACCGGTCTCCCCTTGGGTTCCCGGCACGTTCATGGCCCTCTTCCGTTGCAGTTTCCTCCCTGGCGTTTAATAAAACGCACTCGGGTGAGAGATTGCATAATGTTAAAAACAAACTCAAAAATAACGTCTGACACAACAAACAAAGCCATCGGCTGTGCCGCTTTACTGTTTTCCACGCTGCCGCTGGCCGCTGGCGTCGCTGCCCAGACAAGCGCAGATGTCCAGACCCAGGAAGTCATCGTCACCGCCAACCGCCTGGCTCAGCCGCTGGGTGAAACCATGGCAGCATCCACCGTGTTTACGCTGGACGATATCGAAGCCTCGCAGGCTATCAACCTGTTTGAATTGCTGGCCGGCGCGCCCGGCATCCAGATGGCCCGCACGGGTGGCCAGGGTACGCAGACCAGCCTGTTTATGCGCGGTACAAATTCCGACCATACCTTGATTCTGATCGATGGTGTCAAAGCCAATACCGCCAGCGAGGGCTTTGCCCGACTGGAGAACATTCCGGTCGCTCAGCTTGAGCGCATTGAAGTGGTTCGCGGCCCGCAGTCCAGCCTGTACGGCGCCGATGCCATTGGTGGTGTGATCCAGATTTTCACCAGACAGGCCGCACGCAGCAATGCCGATGCCGGTTTCAGCGGCAACCTCAGTGCCGCAGTCGGCACCGAGGCTACCTACAACGGCAACGGTGGCTTTAATCTGCGCAGCAACAATACCTCGCTTGCCGTGAATGTGTCACACCACCAGACCGATGGCATACGACCTATCCATACGCCAACGCCCAGCGCCCGGCGCAGTGCCTATGACAATGATGCGGCCAACCTCTCATTTGCCCACGCATTCAATAATGGAACAACATTACGGGGTGGCTACAACCTGACTGACTCACAGTTGGAATACGACGGCGGTAAAACCAGTGGCGAGGGCCGCACCGCGCATTTAGGTTTGCGCCTGCCGGTGACAGACAGCTGGCAAAGCGATCTGCAAATCGCCCGCTTTAGTGATGAAAATATTGACGACAGCAGCTTCTCCTCACACAGCCGCACCGAGCGCGATTCAGTCAACTGGCAGAACCACGTACAGATTGGCGACAACAATGCCATCGTACTGGGCGCTGATTTTGAATCCGAAGAGTTGCTGTACGAGATGAGCGGTGCCGCGCAGACAGACACCACACGCGACAACAGCGCCGTGTTTGCCGTACTGGATACACAGTTCGCCCTGAGCAGCAGGTCCGTTGATACCACCCTGTCGCTGCGGTATGACGATAACGAACAGTTCGGCAGCGAAACCACTGGCAAAGCTGCCATCGGCACAAACCTCAGCGACAACATGCAGCTGTGGACCTCGTACAGCACCGCTTTCAAGGCGCCGTCACTGGTGGAGCTGTATGTCGACTTCCCGGGTTTTTTCTTCTATGGCAATCCCGACCTGCAACCGGAGACGTCGCATAATGTGGAGGTCGGCCTGGAAGGCTCACATGCCGGTGCCACCTGGTCGGTCAACGCGTTTCGTAACGAGATCAAAAACCTGATCACCACTGATGCGTCATTCACCAGCCTGACCAGTGTTGATCGTGCCACCATCAGCGGCGCCGAGTTTGCCGTACGTGGCAGCTGGCTGGGCTGGCATGCCAATGCAGCGCTGACGCTACTCGATCATGAAAACAGCGACACCGGCCAGGAACTGCTGCGTCGTCCCAACGAGATCCTCAGCGCGGGCATTTCACGTCAGTTTCAGAAACTGGATGTGGGGTTAACCTGGCTGCTGCGGGGCGCCCAGAAAGATGTTGACCCTGTGACCTTTGGTACTTCCTCAGTTGCGGGTAATGCTGTGTTTGACCTGGCGCTTTCATATCAGGTGATCGATGATTTAACTGTGCAGATGAAGATCGGCAACCTGTTTGGCAAGGACTACCAGGTCGTGGACGGCTACAACACTTATGGCCGCACCGCACTGCTGACCACCCGTTATCAATTCTGAGGAGCACATCATGCCAATGACCACAATCAGAAATATGGAAAAATCTCAGCTGCTCACCATCGTTGCACTGATTGTTGTGGTGGCAACCATGCGTCTGCTGCCACACCCGATGAACGTGACACCGATCGGGGCCCTGGGTCTGTTTGCCGGCGCCATGTTGCCCTCGCGCATGGCCTGGTTGCTGCCTGTCGTTGCGCTGCTGATCAGTGACATGGTCACTGGTTTTTATGCCCTGCCGGCAATGGCGCTGGTATATTTTGGCTTTTACTGCAGCGCGACTATTGGCCGGCTATGGCTGGCACGTCAGCGCTCTCCGGGCCGACTGGTAGGCGCGGTACTGGCATCGGCCACAGTGTTTTTTGTCATCTCCAACCTGAGTGCGTGGCTGATGTATTACCCGCGCACGCTGGAAGGCTTTGTGCAATGCTACCTTAGTGCGATTCCGTTCTTCGGGCGCTCGCTGTTGGGTGATGCCCTGTATACCACGCTGCTGTTTGGCATCTACGGGTTCGTACGCCACTACCAGCCACGCTGGCAAACAGCCTGAGGCGACATTGATGCGTATTGTGACATTGCTGCCCAGCGCCACCGAAATTGTCTGTGCGCTGGGCGCGCATCAAGGGAAGAACTCGCAGCTGGTAGGTATCTCACACAGCTGCGACTATCCGCCTGAAATTTGTTCCCATCCTGTCCTCACCAGTACACGGGTTCCGGTGCACAAAAGTCAGCTCGACATTGATCAGTTTGTGCGCCAGGAACTGGCCGCCAGTCGCGGGCTCTATGCCCTGAATCTGGAACTGCTGGAGAAGCTGAAGGCTGACGTGATTGTCACGCAAACCCTGTGCGATGTCTGCGCTGTGTCGTCAGGCGATGTTTATCAGGCCGTGGCATCACTGCCGGGCAACTGCAAACTCGTCGAACTGGCGCCTTCCAACCTGGAAGATGTCTACGGCGATATCATTAGAGTCGGCGATGCCGTGGACGCCCGCAGCGAGGCGCAGACGCTGGTCTCTCAACTACGCGCGCGGGCGGAAGCCGTGGAACAGCAGAACGTGCTGAATGGGGAGAAAGTCCTGTTCCTGGAATGGCTGGATCCACCGTTCAGCGGCGGTCACTGGATACCCGACCTGATTCACATACTGGGAGGTAAAAGCTGCCTGGTTGAGTCCGGCCAACGTTCGGGCACCTTGAGCTGGGACGCGATTGCGGCGTGTGATCCGGACATCATTGTGGTGGGTTGCTGCGGTTACTCCAGGGCAGAATCCGGCCAGGCGCTTGAACTGCTGGCGGACGACGACCGATGGCTATCGCTGCGAGCGGTGCGCGAAGGAAGCGTCATTGTTGGTGATGGTAATGCGCATTTCAGCCGGGCCGGCCCCCGGCTGATTGACGGGCTGGAAGCGTTGGCATTGACGCCCTACTTGCGGAGAACCTCTGTATATATTGGTTAGTCCGCTGTGGTCATTCCCTGGCCAACATATTCATTATCAGACGGATCATCGTTTCCTTGTTGGCCGGATCGGATTCTGCCACCAGCAGCGTTAAAGCGGCCAGCCCGACATCATTAATAATTGGTTCATCTGTTTCACTCATCAATCGGTCATTGCGATGCAGAAAGTCCACAAACAGAAAAGCTGCACTACGTTTGTTGCCATCTGCGAACGGATGGTTCTTGATGACAAAATACAATAAATGCGCGGCTTTTGCCTCCACACTGGGGTAAGCAGGTTTTCCAAACACAGTTTGATCCAGGTTGCCCAGCAATGACGCCAAGCCATCACTGTGATCACGTGCAAACAGGTCTGTGGCTTCACCGCGAGCAATCAGCTCCGCTTTGAGGCTGTCCAGCGCCGAACGAGCCTCGATGGGAGTAGCCATAGAGCCACCGGGCTGCGCTTGTGGATCTGTAAGGAGGCCCTCATCATAGCGCTGCAACAGCAGGAAGGTTTGCGCATAGCGACTGACAATGTCCAATAAGCCACGACCAGCCCGAATATCCAGTGCAGGGCTTTGTGCAGCCTTGCGCACCAGCGCTAATGCGGCTTCCAACTCGAGGGCATTAGCTTCGAATCGCTGACGATTCAGGGTCCAGCCCTGTGTGAGATGTTCGCGCAGGATGCGGGTGGCCCATTGACGGAAGCGGACTGCCCGGAGTGAGCTTACTCTGTATCCTACGGAAATGATTGCATCCAAATTGTAGTGCTTGATACGCCTGGAAACTTGACGATTTCCCTCTTGTCGAACTACCGAGGAATCCTCGGTAGTTGCCAATTCATCAAGCTCACCATCCTTGTATATATTCTTTAAGTGCAAACCCACGTTGTCGCTAGAGGTATCAAAAACCTCAGCCAGTTGCCGCTGACTTAGCCAGACAGTTGACTGCTCAGCATCCAGCCGAACCTCAACTGTGTTGCCCCCATCCTCATAGATGACAATCGGATCCCGGCTTTCCCCATTCATTCAACATACTCCTGCTTTACACACTCTAGATCTGACCTGGTTAACATGAGCGAGCTGGCCATTGTCCTCAGGCCGAGAAAGCTGTTGATACAGCCCGGGCGATACTGAAACTCCCGCAAATGGTAAAGAATCAGGCTTTAGCCACCGCCGTGCTGCCATAACTGGCCACAGCCCCAACCAGCATCAGCGCCGCACTCAGTGCGAAGGTTAACCGGAAATCGTGCTGCCAGTCGATCAGCAGTCCGGCCAGTGCGGGACCGATCAATTGTCCAAGGGCAAAGAATACGGTAACAAAACTGACCGCCATTGCGGCGTGTTGCGGTTTCACAGTACTGGTGGCAGCGGCCAGCACCGAAGTGAACAGTCCGGTGACTGATAATCCAACCAGCAAAAAATGTACAGTGAACGCCAGCGTCACCGGCCAGATCACCGGCAACAAGGTGGCGAAGATCGCCACGGTCATGCAAAAGGTCAGTGCGCGACCGTGACCCACTTTGTCGGCCAGCCAGCCCCAGATGGGGCCGGAAAAAATTGACACAAACCCCATAACGGCCACCAGTCGCCCGGCGATCTGCGGCGCAACGCCTGAGTCCAGTGCAAAGCTGTACATGAACAACACCTGGACAATGTACGTCAGGCCAACCACCCCATAGATCAGCGCCATGCGCACAACATGCGGATTCTGGTAGACAGTTTTCAGGCCCTGCCGCATGGATACCGGCTCTTCGTATTGCGGCGGTTCGCGCAGGAAAATCGCCACCAGCACAGTCACGAACGCGGCAATACCGGCGAAGATACCCCAGATCATCCGCCATGATGCTTCATCACCTGATTGTGTGATAACTGGTACCAGAGAACCGGTGAGCAGCATGCCAATGCCCACGCCGCTGCCGGCAAATCCTATCACCATGCCGCGACGTTCCGGATACCATGCCCCCAGTAATGAGACCAACGGTGTGAACGTAAACGCCGTGCCAAAGCCCATTAATATCATGCACAGCATCAACAGCGGGTAGGCGGAGAACTGACTCAGCCCGGCGTAACCCGCAGCGCCCAGTGACAAACCCAGCAATATCGCCTTCTTGCCGCCATGCCTGCCGGCAAATACGCCCGCATATAAAAGCAGTACCAGGTAACCCAACGCAGTCAATGTACCCAGATTCGCAGCCTGCGAATAACTCAGCCCCAATGTCTCGCGCATGACCGGCAGCACCAGGCCATAAGCCAGGCGGCCGAACACCACAGCAACCAGCGTGCAGAGCATGCTGATGGGGACAAGCAGGAGTATGGGCGGTCGATTAGCGGTAACAGACATGAATCAGGCTTCTCAAAAAGCCGGGGATTGTAGCACGGATCTGGGGTTGAGCGGTTCTGATCCAGTACGGTTCAGTCTGTATTCCCATCATCGCTGATCGCTTCTTCCTCTTCCTTTTCCCTTACCCAGTAATAGTAAACCGAGAACAGCGCGGGGATGGCAAGAGGTACAATGGTAAGCGCCAGCATGGCTGGAATGCTTGGCCAAAAGATGGTGGTGACCACAAGCACGGTGCCGCATGCCACCATCAATTTACCTGCCAGGCGGTGGGTCGCCTTCCAGTTGGCGTTGGAAGCCAGAGTCCAGGGCGTTCGCAGGCCCAGGAAAAAATTACGCTCCGTCTTGCCGAAGATATTTCCAACAATTAGCAGAAATGCTGCCATGCCCCAGGAGAAATACCGGGAAAAGAATTCAAAATCACCGGCTCCCATCAACAGACTGTAGTGCAAAAAAGCCAGCATCACTCCGACGCCAAAGACAATGATATCCATGGCGTGTTTGCTGTTGGGCATGGAGAATTTACGGGGCGAAATCCTGATCAGAAAATTCATGACAAAAATAATCGCCAGATATATCGCTGGGGTGAGGGCGGCCACTATCGCTTTGGGCAGCGTTCCCCTGATTTCGCCTGACCAGGAGAAACTGGATGGCAGCTCCGACGGCAGGTCGCTGTAGACAATCACACTCAGCAGCCCCATGGCTGCCAGAGTAACAAGACTCAGAAGGTTGTTTCGTAACAGTTTCATTCGGTTTTTCTCCTGTCCTGGAAGAAATCAATGACAAACTGGGCCGCATCCTCAAACACGCTGGTATTAATGCTGTAACAGATACTCTGGCCGCGCCGCGTGGTTATAACCAAACCGGCCGTCTTCAATTTACTGAGGTGATGAGACATGGAAGGTCCGCTGATATCGAAGTGTTTCCCCAGGTCCCCAGCAGACATCTCACCCTCTTTGAGCAAATCCAGTATCTTGCGCCGCGTGGGATCGGAAATAGCCTCGAGAATCTGTTGCATGGACATAAAATGTAACCGTTCTTAAATTAGACATTTAGATAATCTTCTAAATATATACCAAAGTCAAGGATGGTTTTCAATCCTTGCCTCCAATCCCGCGCTCATTCGGAACGCAACGACCTGACCGGATCGGACCTGGCCGTCTTGATGCACTGCGCCGCAACAGTCAGCAGTGACAGCACAATAATTCCAGCGATCACCACTACAAAAACCAGGGGTGACATACTTGCCTGCGCTGAAAACTGTTGAAAGTAGTACGAGGTGACCAGATACGCCAGACCGCTGGCCAGCACGCAGGCAAGCAGAACCGGTTTGATAAAATCCAGACTCAGCAGTTCAACAATGGAGCGTGCAGTCGCACCCAACACCTTGCGCACACCAATCTCCTTGGTACGCCGCTCGGTTGAATAGTACGCCAGCGCGTACAGACCGAGCGCCGCAATGACAATCGTGATAAACGCCGCAAATTGCGCAGCGCGATTGATACCGTTGGTCTGCTCATAAATCTGCTGACTGAAGGTCTGCTCATAAAATTCACGATTGATGGGCGCATCAGGGCGGTGCCTGGCCCATACCGTATCAATGTGGTTAAGCGCGCTGGCGCGTTGCAGCGGGTCGATTCTTATAAGCAGGGTCCGCATGGGCTGGCTTGTGGCGCGCAATACTGATGTCGACCGCAAGGTATCCTCCAGGCCACCGGAGAGCCGGAAATCGTTGACCACCCCGACTACACGGAAGCTGAGGGTTCCTATCATCAGAATTTCATCAATGGCATCTTCGTTGCTGCCAAGCTCGAAGTTTCTCACAGCGGCCGGCGTAATCAGTATACCGAAGGTCTGATTTTCATCAGGCTGACCGGCCGGCATAAAATCTGCGGGAAAGTCCTGCGAAAAATTGCGGCCTGCCAACAACTGCAGCTGCATGGCGTCGACGTAATTTTCATCCACACCCAGGTGGCTGATTGCCCGGACATCATCTTCGGCCCAGCTTGAGTGACGCCAGGGGTTGTAGCCGCCATTGTTGGGTGGAGGTGTCTGGGATTTGCCGATACTCACTATACCGGGATGCTGACGTAGTTCATCAACCATAGCGTCGTAGCTGAACTGCTCCGGATTGCGCGGGTTGTACATACTGTCCAGCACAACCAGATTGTTGCGATTAAAACCTATATCGACTTCGTTCAGATACCTGACCTGCAGGCTGATACCGATCGCCAGAATGACCAGCACCACCGCAAAGGTAAACTGGACTACTGTCAAAGCCGATCGCACCAGCCTGCTGGATTTGCCGCCGTCGCGCTTGCCGCTGATCGCAGCCGTGGGTGCAAACCGCGACATGCGCATGGCCGGAACCAGGCCGGACAGAAAGCCGGTAAGCAGCACAAACAGCACGATGACAAACACCTGCGATGAACCAAACATGGTAGAAAAAGTGAACGCAGTGCCGGTCAGCGCAGTATAGGGACCAATAGCCAGATAGACGACAGGTAGCGCCACTAGCAGCGCCAACAAGGTGAGGAACATGGATTCCACCAGGAACTGTGTCAAAAGATCTGTCCGGGTTGCACCCAGGGTTTTACGCACACCCGTTTCCTTGCCCCGTTGTTGCATCTGCGCCAGGGACAGGTTGGCAAAATTGATGCAGGAGCTCAGCAGAATAAGCACTGCAAAACTGACCAGTCCTCCCAACACCAGCCGCCGGCTGTAGTCAGCCGCAGCAAACCCTTGTCGCGGTGACAGATAAATATCTTCCAGCAACTCCAGATCCAGCGTTGTATTTACGCGCTGGACAAACTCGCGCTGCGCATCCGGCACATTGCGATCAATAAAATTGGGGAAGTCAGCACGCAAAGCTTCTGCAGACGCACGATCCGGAATAACCAGATACAGCATTGTCCCGCCATAGCCGGCCCAGGCGGGGCTATTCATAAACGCTTCACCAACAATCTGACGACCCGTCGCAACACCGATCATGATCTCGATATCCAGATGCGTATTGGGTGGCAGATCGCGGATCACACCCGTCACACGGAGGTCGGTGCGATTCTCCAGTGTCAGATTTTTCCCCATGGGGTCTTCCTGACCGAAGTATTTAAACGCTGCCGTTTCAGTCAGAACAACTGTGTTGGGATCCGCCAGTGCAGTACTGGCATCACCCTGCAAAAACTCGAAGGAAAATATTTCCAGAAAAGCGGGCTCGACCCACATATAGTCGTTTGGTGCCGAAATATCTCCGTAGGCAAACAGTCCGGTACCCGGATTAATTTTGGCGGCCAACTCAATTTGCCCGTAATCCTGCAGCAAAGGATTATAGATACCCTCGGCAATCAACATGCCATCAATGCGCTGATCAGTCGTGATGCTGGTCACCACCCGATAGATATTCTCGTGGTTTTCAAAATGTTTGTCATAACTGTTGGTGTACTGCACATGCATCAGCACCAGAATGCTGCAGATAAGCCCCAGGCTCAGACTCAACACCTTGATGGCAGTAAAACCCGGCTGTTTGCGAAGATTGCGAAGCGCGACGATCAAATAATTCAGGAACACGGTGAATTCCCCCGCTAATAAAATGGGACCAGCAAATTACAGAACGGCGTCTGCATCCGCTTTGGCATTGGCGTCAACAATCTGGCCGTCGAGCAGGCGTACCACGCGAGTACCATAAGCCGCATAGTGTTCCGAGTGCGTCACCATGATCACCGTGGCGCCCTCCTGGTTCAGCTCCTTGAGCAGGGCCATGACCTCGTCGCCATTTTTGGTATCCAGGTTACCCGTCGGTTCGTCCGCCAGCAGCACTTTGGGGTTGCTGACTATGGCACGGGCAATGGCGACCCGTTGCTGCTGGCCGCCGGAAAGCTGCTGAGGATAATGTTTACTGCGGTGATCGATGGCGACACGTTTGAGCACCGTTTCTACCCGGGTCCTGCGTTCAGCAGCCGGCACTTTCTGATACAGAAGCGCCAGGTCTACATTTTGTTCCACCGTCAGTTCATCAATCAGGTTGAAACTCTGAAATATCACGCCGATATTGGCTTTGCGAATACTGGCTCGTTGCGATTCATTGTAACCGGCCAGATCTTCGCCGTTAAAATAGTAGTGACCACTGCTGGGGGTATCCAGCAAACCTAGCACATTCAGCAAAGTTGACTTGCCACAACCCGACGGCCCCATGATGGAGACAAATTCTCCTTTTTCCACTGTCAGATTGATGTCATCCAGTGCCGCGGTTTCCAGCTCTTCGGTTCTGTGTACCTTGCAAATTTTCTCGAGTTTTATCATCGTCTGCGTTCCCTGGTGTGACACTATTTTATTGAGTTAACTGAACACGGTCGGCATCAGCAATGGCACCATACCCGGAGGTAATCACCCGCTCCCCCGCCGTCAGGCCGCCCCTTACCTCGATAAACCGGTTATTACGCCGACCCACGCTGATTTCGCGCCGGTGAGCAATTTCGCCGGACTCGTCCAGCACAAACACCCAGTTGCCTCCCGTTTCCTGCACAAAACTGCCGACCGGCAATAACAATGTTTCCTGAGGGCTGCCCAGCACCAGTTCCAGTTGCAGGGTTTGACCACGCCGCAGATTTTCGGGCACGGCTGACGGGAAAATAAGATCGATGGTAAACAGGCCGCTGGTAATCTCCGGGTAGACTTTGTCAATCAGTACACCATAGTTGTTTCCGCTCAGAGAAAAACGTGCTTCCTGTCCCGGCGCCACGCGGGAGACATAGAACTCGTCAACCTGCGCTGCAATCTTGTACTGGTTTACCACATCAATTTGACCGAGACGCTCACCATTGCTTTTACTTTCACCAATCTGAATGGGCAATGAGGTCAATTGCCCGGTGATTGGGGCACGTACCAACAGACTTTCAAAACTGCTCTGGGACAGGCTCAGATTTTCTTCCAGCTTCTCGATCTGCTGGGCAATCTGCAACTGACGGTCTTCCCGAATACGGTCCTCCAGTCTCTGCCTGGCACGGGTATTGGCAAGCATGAGATGCTGGTACTCAAGTTCATCAACGATGGCATCAAAATCTTCCTGGGAGATCAGGCGATCGTTGACCAGTTCCTGCTGCCGCCGCATTTGTCGCTCAAGCGTGATAATGCGGTATTCAAGATTGATGATTTCGCGCTCGGTGTTGAGCTGGGTGGTTTCCAGGCCGTTGGCGATATTGGTGAGGTTGTTAAGCTGTTCGGTGATCGCGGTATCATTGCGGGCGACATCCAGGCGCAGGGAGGTGTTGCTCAACTGGAGCAAGGGCTGACCGGCTTCAACAAAGGCGCCCTCCTCAGCAAAGATACGTTCCACAACACCGCCGTTGACGGCATCCAGGAACACGCTGTTCAATGGCTGAACGGTTCCCCTGACGGACACCACATCCTCCAGCGTGCCCATCTGGACATTGCCAATAATCAGCTGATTGAGAGGCACACGCGCCGTCCGGATCGAGGCATCCGACACAGTCCGGTATCCAAACCAGACCAGAGCGCCAATTACCAGCAGCGCCACAAGCCACTGCCACAATGGCCTGCTCTTTTTCTCTATGGTCCTGTCCATAGCCATAAAAAATATCCATTTTTATTTTTGTCTGTGCTGATCGATTCAGACACAGATCGTTCACGATAGTTCAATTTTGGAGTGAGCTCAAGTAATTATGCTAATATTTTAGCACCATCGACTACTGCTGCTCAGATTCCATCCACCATGACGCCCACACACTGCCAGGCCCCACTGCAAAAACAGCAATTTCCGCGCCAGAATATTTTACCTTTTAATATCATTGCCTTACGAGTTTTCGCTGATTACCAGCTGGCGAGATTCACCAATTTTTGGGAATTGTGAAATTTTTTGACGTGTTCTGTGGAGTATATCTGTCATCTAAGCTGACTGTCTTTACTACCCCGCCGATTGATGCCCGGAGCATGCGATGCATCCTCTTCCACCTGCGACTGGCAACTTATACACAGTCGCACACCGGGGATGGCATTGCGCCTTGCCTCCGGGATTGTTTTGCCACACTCCTCGCAGACTTTGGCGCTTTTCCCGCTGGTCAGTCCCAGACGAGCGCGCTCGACAGCTTCTTCAACGCTTGCGTAAATCTGATCCTGTACCGCACCGTCCCGCGACCAACCGCCTGCCATGATCTACTCCAGAAAACCAATATCTACGTTAGACATCGTCGGTACAAGTTTAGTTGCCGGTCTCCACAGACCAGCGCGGCCGTGAAATATTCTGTTGACAAACGCGTTCTGCCTGTCACACTACAGATATGACACCATTCAAAATCAAACTCGACTCAAGCCAATCCATTTTTGACCAGGTTGTGTTCGCAGCAACCAAGGCCATTCTGGGTGGCGCTCTGAAACCCGGCGATCCTTTCCCGTCAGTGCGCGCACTGGCCAGGGATCTGAAAATTCACCCCAACACCGCGCACAAGGTGATCCAGCACCTGATTCAGGAGCGCTGGCTGGCAGCCAGTCCCGGACGCGGCACCACAGTAGCGACGCCGCCCAAGGCCCGAAGCGGCGACCGGCAACGATTACTGAGTGACGAAGTTGAACAGCTCGTGGTGGAAGCGCGCCGCGTCGGTGCTGGTCTGGATGAAGTGATAGAGTCGGTGGAGTCACACTGGCACAGCTTTAACACCCTGAAGGTTGTGGACAATGATCATTGAGACACAACATCTTGGCAAGCGTTACGGCGGCGTTGATGTATTGCGCGATCTGAACCTGCAGGTGCCCGAGGGCTCAGCTTTCGCCCTGGTCGGCACCAACGGCGCCGGCAAGACCACCACCATGCGCATACTGATGAATATCCTGCAGCCCGACTCCGGCAGTGCCACTGTACTTGGGACAAACAGCCGAGAACTGAAGCCTCGTGATTTTATGCAAATTGGCTATGTATCAGAGAATCAGGTGCTGCCCGAGCGGCTGACCATCGCGCAGTATTTCGCCTACTTGCGTGCGCTGTATCCCAATTGGGACATCGGGCTGGAAAAGACCATGCGCCGCAAGATGGAACTGCCACCTGATCGCGGTCTGAGCAAACTGTCGCACGGCATGCGCATGAAAACCGTACTTGTGGCCGGCCTGGCATTTCGCCCCAAACTACTGGTACTGGACGAACCGCTTAGCGGCATGGACACACTGACGCGGGACGAAGTCATCGAAGGTCTGCTGGAGCAGGCCGATGAAACCACGATACTGATTTCGTCGCACGAGTTGGCCGAGATCGAGAATTTCACCAGTCACATTGCTTTTATGGACAAAGGCACCCTGCACTTTCAGGAGTCCATTGATGCCTTGCGCGACCGGTTTCGCGAGATACATGTCACTTTGTCCGCACAGAAAACGCTGCCTGCCAGCTGTCCTGGAAGTTGGCTATTCCCTCAGATCAGCGGCCACACACTGCGTTTTGTGGAATCTGATTTTGTCGACATGGAAAAAACACGCCAACGCCTGAACGAATATTTTGGTGCCGTGCAGGTGGAGGCGGACTTTATGAGCCTGCGCGAGATAAGCAAAGCGCTGATCAAAAGTTCCCGGGACGCTGCCACACAATTGCCGGACAGGGAGGCCGCCGCATGAGTCAACATCTACAGACCATCGTCGCCATGGTGAAAAAAGATGTCCAGGGATTGTTGCCATTGATTCTGCTGGCCAATGTGGTGTTTTTTATCCAGCCCCTGATTGCCAATCTAGATGTTCTGGCTATCGCCGGAGATGTCGAGTTCTGGGCCGTTGCGCAGGCCAATTTTTACTGGCTGGGTTATGGCCTGGGCGTGCTCCTGATGATTTCGGTACTGCAACAGGACCCGGCCGACAGCCTGACCCACGACTGGCTTACCCGACCCATCGCAAGAACAGACTGGTTGCTGGCAAAACTGCTGTTTATGCTGCTGACGATTGCCCTGCCGGTGGTACTGGCGCGTTTTATCATCAACCTGAGTCAGGACTACAGCATTGTGTCCTCACTGTCCTACGCTCTGGCCATCAACAAGCTGCCTGCAGTGCTGCCCGTGCCGCTGTTAATTGCCGCTGCATTGCTGGCACCCAACCTGCGTAAAACCATTTTCCTGCTGGTGCTGGTGTTCCTGGTTTTCCTGCTACCGGCATGGAGTGTTACCCGCCCCCTGCTGAGCATGCTGGGCGTTGAACTGGGCGCTGAATTTGACGGTATGATGTGGCTGCAGGCGCTGCCGATGGTGCTTGCAGGCCTGTCCGGCACACTGTGTTGCTACTGGCTGCTGTATTGCCGACGCAAGCACAAAGCGGCGCACCGCGTGTTCTGGGCCAGCATTGTGGTAGTGTTCTTTACCGTGTATCCGCCGTCCTGGCTATATAATTGGGATCGCGCCATCACCATTCATCAATGGCTTTATAACAGCGACACCGATAACAAAGACTTGACCGATGGCGTTCTACTGGAACCAGTACAGGCCTGCTACCCCGCCGCCACCGTGGACCGAGCCTTTGTCAGCCAGCAACAGGATGCATTGCTGATGCAGGCCGCCTGGCCCGAACAGATGCTGGCCAGCGCTGGCTCTCAGGCAGTGACGTTTGCCACCGCAATCGGCGTACGTAACGTGCCCACAGAATGGGTGACGCCCTCAACGCTTATGCGAGAAATCAAAGTCGACTGGCGCATCGACCGTATTCGCGCTCAAGCCCGGCTCTCGGCCGACTCACTGGACAGTGATATCGAGCTGTCCCGATCACCCACAGCCGTCAATCGCTTTGCTGCCATCGACAGCACGGACACCGATTACTGGCTGATCCCCGGTTCAGCCATGGACACCCTTGCTGGTGATGCGTCCGCCCGGTTGACCCTCACCTATGACCTGGCACTGTTATCACCCACGACCTACGAGTTGCCCAGTGACGGTCAGCGTCGCGAGTTTCCGGAACTGGGCAGCTGCAAAGCGGACCTGGACAACAACAACCAGGTCATTGACGTGGAGTGCACCAAGCGCGGCAAGCGACCCGCGCTGGTCTCCGCTGAACTGGTGGGCCTGACGGATAGCCGGGTAGACAGCGCCAGTAAAGCAGGATTTATTGTCCGCCCGATTGCTGCGCTTGGTTTGCAGCACTATGAACTCACCTTGCAAACCGCCAATCTGGTCGACAGCTCTTCCATCCTGATCTCGGCCTATCAGGTAAAAAACATCATTACTAAACAGCTGGTGTCGCCAGGTCTGTTTGGCGATACCACCGACATTTGCCCGCTACCCGGCGACGAACCCATGTCGGTTCTGGCCGAAGCCAGCTGGCGTGATGATTCGCCACACCAGATCAGTTCTGTCGCGGTGGAGCGCGATGTGCGAGTGGAAGTGCTGGACTGGCGCAGCGGTGAGCATAGTGATGCGCCCACTCTGTTCCTTTTGCCCGGACTGGGCGCCACGGCGCACTCTTATGATGACATCGCACGCGATTTGTCACAGCGTTACAACGTGGTGGGCATGACCCGGCGCGGCACAGGTGACTCAAGCCGGCCTGGGCGGGGATACGATATCGCCCGGCTTAGCCAGGATGTGCTGCAGGTCCTGGATACTCTGTCGCTTGAGTCAGTCATTCTGGTTGGCCACTCCATTGCCGGCGAGGAATTGACATATCTCGGCGCCAACCACCCCGGGCGATTCAGCGGTCTGATATATTTGGACGCAGCCTATGACCGGGTGACTGCTGATGCGACCTATGATCCCAAAAGATTCCGTGCACTGAATTCGCGGCTGCCGGCGCAACCGCCTGTCCGCCCGTCGGAGTCGACCTCCTACCAGGCGCTGCAACAGTACGCGCAACGCACCCGCGGCGACAGCAGGATGCCGCCTGAAGGAGAGATTCTGGCCAGTTACGATCTCAGCACCGGCACAATCAAACATGACTCCCTGTATCTGGACGCCATCCTTATGGGATTGCAGGCCCCCGACTATCAGCACATCAACGTGCCGGCGCTGGCCATCTATGCCGTGCCCGGCTCTCCTGACGCGTTGATGGAAGCCTGGTATGACAACAACGATCCGCTAATTCAACAAACTGTAACCGAGCTGTTTCATATGGAGCAGCAACGGAAAGCAGCACAAATGGCGCGCTTTAACCGCGAAGTGCCGGCGTCGGAAGTACTCGCAATCCAGAACGCCGATCACTGGATTTTTGTGTCGCATGCGCAGGAAGTGCTGGATGCGATTGATGGTTTCCTATGGAGCCTCTAGATAATCCGCAGGGTAATGGCTTTTAGTACCGCCCGCGTTCTGTCCCGGGTATTGAGTTTATCCAGAATTGTAGAGACATAGTTTTTGACTGTCCCTTCGGCAAGATGAATGGTGCGCGCAATTTCCCGATTGGAATAGCCACCTGCGATAAGACGCAGGATTTCCACTTCGCGCTCGTTGAAATTCTCAACACGCGGCGAGTCGTCCCGGTAAGGATAGCGCTCAGCCACCCCTTCAGTGCTGACCGGCTGTAACCAGCCTTCGCCGCGAACAATGGCCGCAATCAGACCAGCCAGGTCTTCGGGTGAAATGTCCTTGAGTGCAAACCCCTGGGCGCCCGCCTCAACAGCCGTGAGCATCAGCTGGCTGTCATCAAATGTGGTCAACAGCAGCACCGGCGGCGCATTGTCCTGACCCTTTAGCCGTCTGCACAGCTCAATACCATCTATCCCCGGCATCCGGATATCGGAAACCACCAGGTCCACACGCTGTTCTTCCAGTGCCCGGAGCAACGGTTCACCTGAAGCCGCCTCAACCACCACGGCAAGACCAGGCAAATCGTTTATCACCGACTTCAGCCCTTCGCGAACAAGCGTCTGGTCGTCGGCCAGTGCAATGCGAATTGTCATCAGGATGGCTCCAGTGGCAGGGAGGCAGTCAGTTTGAGACCGCCCAGGTCAGATTGCGTGATTTCCAGTGTACCGTCCAGTTCTGCCAGACGCTCGCGCATACCGGTCAGACCAGTACCGGGACGGACATTGCCGGCAACGCGTCCATCGTCCTCTGCGGTCAGCACCAGGCACTGCGCCTGGCGCTCAATACGAACATGCAGGGTACTGGCCGGACCGTGCCGGGCCGCGTTGGTCAACGCCTCCTGCACGATGCGCAGCAGTGCTTCGGCCTGATCAGCCCGCGGCACACGAACCGAGTCGTCAAGATGCAATTCAAGTCCTGGTCTTGGCAGGGAGCGCGCCATCTCGCGCAGGCTTTTTGCCAGATCAATTCCGTCAGTCTCGCGCAAGTGGCGAACCACCAGTCTCAGGTCCTGCAGCAACTCATCCGCCAACTCAGTTGCCACGGCAACCTCTCTGGCCGCCTCGTCATCCAGCCGCCGCGTCAGTCCACGCAGGTTCAGCTTGAGAGCGGTCAGCTTGTGCCCGGCAACATCGTGTAGCTCACGGGACAGACGCAGCCGTTCCTGGTCACGGGCGGTTTCGGCCAGCAGCGAACGTGTGGCCAGCAAACGGGCATTAACCGATTGCAGATCTGCAGCCAGGCGTTCGGCCCGTCCGGCATTGCGAATGACCTGTACCGCAAAAATCTGAAAACCGCCAAAACCCAGCGCGGTCAGTCCGGTGCCGACAGGCCCCTCACCCCAGGGCCCCAGCATCACCAGCACAAAGTAAATATTTATACTCACCAGAGCCAGCACAAGCTGCGGTACGGTAAGCCGGACGGTAAGCTGGCTGGCCACCAGGATCAACAGAATTGGCGTAGCCCCGCCAGGAATGAACCACAATGCCAACAGGGTCAGCAACACCAGCGCCAGCAGAGACGCATCATAGACAAGCTGTGGGACAAGTTCGTCCAGCAGACAGACCATCCAGCACAGCAAAAAACCAAACATCACGATGTCTGCCAGGGTGAGCAGACCTGTGGCAGGCCGGTCGAACATCGTCACCGCTGCCAGCCAGACTGCCGCCCATGCCAGATAAGACGCCCAGGCGAGCGTACTTGCCGTTAAGGCGTGTGCCGCCTGCTTCCAGCTAATTTGTTTCCAGTTCATAACCATGTCGTCTGTATAACCGCCCTTGCGTGCAACCACAAGCGCCAGCTGGCAAGTCATGACTTTCGGCACCCGGTCTTGTTGACTTCCGGCACCTGAAAGGCATCGCGCTCAGGACTAATCTTTACTCACAGTCAACACAGGAGATACCGCAATGACATTCATTGAAGTGCTTTCAGGCTTTGCACTGCCGCACGCGCTGGTCGGCACCGTTGCGCTGGTCACGTTCTGGACAGCCGGCTGGGCAAAAAAGGGATCGCCGCTGCACAAACGAGCCGGGAAGATCTACATGATTGCAATGATCGCCATTGTGCTCACCGCATTGCCACTGATTCTGTCGCAGGCACTCCAGGGACAGTGGGTTGGTGCAACGTTTCTCGCCTACCTGGTGATTCTGGTAAGCCATGCCTGTCGCTCGGCCTGGCTGGCGATACGCTACAAACGGGACTTCGCGCGTTACACCGGCACGGGTTCCCGGATCAGCGCCGGACTGCTCTCGCTCAGCGGTATTGTTGTTGTCATAATAGGCGTGCAATTCGGGGCATGGCTGCTGATCATGTTTGGTCTGATCGGGCCGGTCACCGGATGGGGCGCCCTGCAGCTGATCCGCAAGGGACCGTCCAGTCCAAAATGGTGGCTCAAGGAGCACTATGGCGCAATGATCGGCAACGGCGTGGCAACGCACATCGCCTTTCTGCAGATCGGGCTGATGCGCCTGGTACCGGAACTGGGTTTTTCAGCTGTCCAGCACCTGGCCTGGTTCGGCCCGTTGACGGCAGGCATCCTGGCCGGCTTCTGGCTCAATCGTCGCTATATGACACGTCGTCAGCCAGTGACGCCTTCGACGTCGGCTGCAACGCTTTAGCGATGGAGTCCAGCAGCTGTTCAAAATCGTCTTCGGCAACCGGTTTACCAAAATGATACCCCTGGAACAACGGACAGCCATGGTCTTTCAGAAACCGGAACTGCTCAGCCGTTTCCACCCCTTCGGCGATAACCTCAATATCCAGGTTCTCAGCCATGCCGATAATGGTCTGCACGATAACCGCGTTAACCGGTTTGTCGTGCATCTTGTGAACGAACGACTGGTCAATTTTCAATTGATGCAAAGGCAGCTGGGTCAGATAGGACAGTGAAGAGTAGCCGGTGCCAAAGTCATCCATGGAGAAGCGCAGGCCGGCATCTTTCAGGGCATTCATTTTGTCGACGGCCGAGTCGATATTGTCCAGAATAAGACTCTCGGTCAGTTCCAGTTTCAGGCTGCCCGGACGAATTTTGCCAGCGCTGACCACACTGAGCACCTGGTCAACAAAGTCGTCCTGGTGAAACTGTCTGGCGCTGACATTGATGGCAAGTTGCAGACCGGCCGTCCGGGCATTGTTTTCCCACGCCTTGAGCTTGCGGCAGGCGGCATTGAGAACCCAGTTACCGATGGGCACAATCAGACCAGTCTCCTCGGCCAGCGGAATGAACTGGCATGGGGAGACCAGCCCCCTCTGCGGTGAGATCCAGCGGATCAATGCCTCAGCACCAACAACCTTGCCGGTATTGTCCACCTGGGGCTGGTAGTGCAGACAGAACTGCTCTTCTTGCAGAGCCAGACGCAGATCCGCTTCCATCTGCAACCGGGCTTCCAGTGCCGCCTGCATGGCAGGATCGTAGAAATACAAGGTATTGCGGCCACTGCGTTTGGCCTGATACATGGCAGTATCGGCACGTCTTATCAATTCTTCAGCACTGATATCCCGGTCGCGAAACATGCTGACACCAACACTGGCGCTGCCGTGATAACCCTCACCCTGCAACTGGTATGGATTACTCATGGACCGCAGAATTTTCTCACCTGCAATCTCGGCTTTGGTGGCCGCCTGGTCCAGGTTTTCACTCAGCGCCTCCAGGATCACCACAAACTCATCGCCCCCAAACCGGGCAACGGTATCGCCTTCACGCACACAACTGTCAAGGCGCTGGGCAGCCATCATGAGTAACTGATCGCCGACGTTGTGACCCTTGGTGTCATTGAGCGTCTTGAAATTGTCCAGATCAATAAAGAGCAGGGCACCGTAGCGTTGCAGTCGTGAACTGGCGGCGATACTGTGCTGCAGTCGATCCTGCATCAGGCGTCGGTTGGGCAGGCCGGTCAGGGGATCATAAAAAGCAAGTTGCTCAATTTTGTCTTCTGCTTCCTTGCGTCGCGCAATGTCTAGCTGCAACTCCCGGTTGGCTTCTTCGAGCTGCAGCATTTTTTCTTCCAGTTTGCGGATCAGCGCTTCGCTGTATACCTTGAGCAGTTCGTGCTGGTCTCCCGCAGGTTGTGCCGGGGTGTTCAGACAGTCATCCGCAACACGTTGCTCAACAGCCTTCAGCCTGGCCATAAAGTTCTCAGGCTCCTGGGGCTTCAGAATAAATGCGTCGGCTCCCAGGCTGATGGCCAACTCCTCATCCTCCGGTTCGGTATAGGTTGCCGTGTAGACAACAAACGGGATTCCTTGCAATGCCGGGTCATGTTTCCAGTGACGCAGCAGCGTATAACCATCCATCACCGGCATCAGCAGATCCGAAATCAGCAGATCCGGCGCCCGCTTGCGTGCCTTGACCAGTGCTTCTGCACCGTGGCGCGCTGTCATGGTCTGATACCCGTGCCCCCCAAGCAGGGACTCCAGGTAGTACAGATTGTCTTCGTTGTCATCAACCAGCAGTATGTGTTTCATGGCATCCTTATGAAACGTTCTTTGCTTCGTGCTCACCGGATAAATACTGCTCTATTTCTCCGACAAACGTATCAGGATTAATGGGTTTCTCAATATAGCCATTGCAGCCGGCGGCCAGTGTTTTTTCCCGATCGCCAACCATCGCGTAGGAGGTCACGGCCACAATCGGCACCCTGCTCAGGTGCTCTGATGCACGCAACGCCTGTGCTACGGCATAACCGTCCATTGTCGGCAACTGGATATCCAGCAGGATGATATCCGGCTGGCTACTGCGCGCCAACTCGATACCACGCAAACCATCAGGCGCTGAAATGACGGTATAACCATGGCGCTCCAGCAGAAACGTGGTCAGGTATCGATTCTGTTCATTGTCCTCGATCAGCAGTACAGTTTTGTTCATGAGACGTCCGGAGTCGCGAGTGGCAGAATGACAGTAAAGCGGCTACCCACAGTCCATTCACTGGTGCCGGTAATCCTGCCACCCATCAGATCGGTTAACCGTCGGCAGATGGCAAGCCCAAGACCGGTGCCATCGTGCTGGCGAGTCAGGCCCGAATCGACTTGCTGGAACGGCTGGAACAGATTGGACAAATCCTCGGGCTTTATACCAATACCGGTATCGGAAACACTGATACTTACCGCAGTCTGGGGTCCACGGCCATCGTCAAGGTCGGCATCGGCCAACACAGACACATCCAGTGTGACACTGCCACTGTCAGTAAACTTGATCGCATTATTCAGCAGATTCAGCAGAATCTGTTCCGTGCGACGTTTGTCGCCAAGCACCTGTTGCGGCAAATCAGGGGGTATGTTGCAAACCAGTGACAAGGATTTGTTATCCGCCAGTGGCGCTACAGATTCCATCACGCGCGACACCGATGTCTCAAGATCAAACGCTTCGGAGCGAACCTCAAGCTGGCCCGCCTCGATTTTGGACAAATCCAGTACATCATTAATCAACTCCAGCAAATGGCGGGCACTGCCCTGCACCATGCCCAGTTGCTTGCTTTGTTCGACGTTCAGCGGCCCGGCCAATCCCTGAAGCACGATGCCGGTGAACCCGATAATCGAATTCAGCGGCGTACGCAGTTCATGTGACATGGTAGCCAGGAACGCCGACTTTATACGATCAGCAGCCTCCGCCCGGATCACTGCCGCCTGAAGTTCTGTTGTACGCTCCGCCACCAGTTGCTCCAGGTTTTCATTCAGTTCACGCAAGGCGTTTTCGGCTTTCTTTCGGTCCGAAATATCAATGCCAACGCCGATCAGACAGGTCTCACCATCGTATTCCACACTGCGACCCGTAAAAAAGTAGGGCGTTTTTTTACCATCCCTGTTCATAAAGTGCGCTTCAACGGTCGCTTCCCCGCAGGCAAACACCCGGGTAATACTGTCATTTAACAAAGACTTTTCTTCGTCAGCAAAAAACTGCAGCGGATGCATTTTTGCTATTTCTGCATTGCTGTAACCCGTCACTCTGACGAAGTTATCGTTCCATCGCAGGAATTGCCCGTGACGGTCGTAGAAGTAGACGGCGCCGGGCATGCTGTTGATCATGGCCTGCGTGAACTGGCTCTCCTCACGGGCTACAGCCTCCGCCTCCTGGCGCTCCTCAATCAGGACAAAGTTGTCCAGCGCGAACGAAACATCCCGGGCAGCCTCTTCCAGCAGACCAATCTCCTTGCGGCGAAAAAAGTCTGGTTCGGTGGCGTAGACACTCAAAACGCCACACACTTTGCCGGCAATACGCAGGGGCAACACGGCAAACGACTGTAGATCCTGCTTGATGGCTTCATGCCGCCAACCCTGGGACAGGGGGTCGAAGAGCACATCATTACAGATATACGGGACACCGTCCCTGAGGACGGCGTCCCAAATGCCGTGGCCACGCGCTTCACCTTCTGTCTGCTGAATGATATGGTCGATGTAGTGGGTGCCGTTGCCGAACGACGCCAAGGGCTGCAGGGTGGGCTGATCAGCCGTGTGCCAGCCGACCCAGGCCATGCGGAAATCGCCATGGTTCACCAGTGCCTGAGTGACCAGCTGGAACAGTTCGCCACGATCGGTTGCAGTGACAATGGACTGATTGATGTGGCTGAGCGCGTCGTACAGGTGGTTGCCCCGCTCAATCTCGCCTTTGTGGGCCTTCAGACTGGCATATCCGGCTTCTATGGCACCGTACGTGCGCTGCATCATGAGCAGCAGCAACAGCGACGTGAAGGCCACAAAACCCATACCTTTGTAAACACTCCAGCGCACCAGCTGGGCCGGATCTGAAACAAAGAACCCAAGTACCTGATCGGAGAAGACGATCCACAAGGTCGAGATAATTGCGTAGATACCGGCAATGCGCCACGCCCGCGACTGCAGTCGGGACCGGCTGCGTCTGTGCCTGGCAGCAGGACCTGTCAATGGCGCCAAGGGTTGCATATGAGTTACCGGACCTTTGTTTTTCTCCGTCACTCATCGTCCCACAGTTTCGTGACAGACAACAGTACCCGAATGGTTAATGTCGGTCGCACTCTGGTCTGGAGCCGGCTCTTTCACTACCCCGCGCACCCTTGAAGACTATATTCTCGCGCACAGTCCTCTATGGCCAGCTGAAACCAATTACCCACAGCCCCGAACTCAGTCGCTAAAGGTATCGACCAAAGCCGAATCAGCCTGCATACCCAGGAACGCCCAGTGTGCATGCGATACGTAAGGGTGCTCTACCACGAGAGTCACATCGTTTACTCCGTTTGTTGATCTGTCAATCCGAGCCTTGTATATCGATTGACCCACACGGTAATACACCATTTCTTCCTGCACCAGCAGGATTTCGCAGTCTGGAAAAGATCCGGCGTCGCCAGAAACATCAATCGCGATTTCGTATCTTTCATGCGCGTTATACAGATACATATGACCAGTTGGATTAAGCTTGAAGAGCAACATCCGCATCCGACTGTTCAAATAATTCACCCCGCCAATTGATGGCCCGGATATCAGGCGCAAATCTGGCGAGCCCGCCCTGAATGGCTGTGTCACATGCTCAAGCGCGACCCATTCATCAAATCCTCTGATTGCTGACGCGGATCCGGGAAAGCCATGCGAATGCCACTCGCCGGAAAGCTTGTTCTGGAAAAAGAAATGTCGATTACGTCCATCGACGGAGCCTAGCGTATCGCTGGTAATAACGCGAATGTGATGATTATTGACAACCTGCCTGATCCGTTCCGGGTGACGACCCGAGTACCAGTGGGGAACGGTCCAACCCAGTTCGATACCCGGCCCGACTATAGCCTGATCGGTATCCTCGAAATAATCCCTGACGACATACAAGTGATCACCGCCCGATACCCGCGCTCCTGATATTCCGTAGGAATGAACGAGCGCGTAGTCATCACGTGCGAGGGACCTTGTCCGTCCCGAGAGAAGCCCGATACTACCGAAGTCGACAAGTTCACCACTGCTGCGCCCTATGGTAAACATAAGTGCTGGCTCGTCACTCCCCCCCAGAAAATGTACCAATGGGCTGGACGCACAATCCTCACAATACTCGTAATAGTACTGACGCATGAGTAGCGGAGCCTCCATAGGTATGACCTCCAGCGTCATGCCTTCACGCTCATTGCGTCCAAGAATCGCAAGTCCGTGGCTATGGTAGGTTCGAACGAAGTCTATCGGCGTTGAAAAGTTCTTTATCTGGACAAGTTCACCCTCCCGGACCTCAAGCAGAATGGCATTTGTTTGCAACCCAAGTTTCTGTCCGAATGGTTCAGCTACAATCAGGTACAGTGATTGTAGCTGGGTCGGACCGGGCTCGTTACCAATGAGCGAAAACGACATTGACATTCCTGTCAGAATGACACCCACTCTCAGTATTGAGCGTGGTATACATCTGATCATTGACATGGTGAAAACAGCCCCCATCGAGCACTCCATTGCAGCAGCAGCATTGCGAGCTCATCCTGTAGATCCTTATCTGGCAGATACTGTTCTACCAGGGCACTATAGTCGCACTGTGCGAGAAGCTCCGAGGTATACATGTATATTTTGAACAGACGCCTGACAACGTCCACGTCTTCGCCTGAACCTCTCAATTCCGCAATATCTGAAACCAGCTCATAAATCAGACGAGGCCTGCTCTGCCATCTTGCCTGCGCATCTAATACAGGAAGATCATGATCCTGACGCAAAAGATCCAAAGGCCGTGGATAGTTTTGATCCAATCGTAACGCTTCCACATTCAGCGCGAACTCGTTCCCGATCATGGGTGGCCACGGCGACGAGGAAAATCCCAACACCTCCATATCCTCTACTCGTACCATAATGGAAGGATTTGACAATATCAGCGGGAAGTTCTCAGTTTGTGACTCTCCGGACAAGGCTCTGGCTACCACAATAACTTCATCACCAATGGAATAGTCTTCTGAGATCGCCAACAGAGAATTGAAAATCACACCGCAATCAGCCGCCAGACCAACAGGAAAAACAGCATAGTGAGCTGCCGGGTGGGGCAGTTGGACAGACGCAAGGACCTCAACTGTAACGGCGCCTGCACGAGGGCGTTCCGCCGGGGCCGTCGGCAAAGCGCGACCACCAAAAGGCCGCAGCGCATCCTCTTCAAACCCTGTGACACGGCCATGAAAAGCATAACTTTGTTCCAGGAACTGAAGCGAAGCCTGTGGAGAGAGAGAACATGCAAACGACTCGGCCGCCATGACAAAGGTGGCAACTGTAATTACTAAAATTATTGTCCGTTTCACGGATTCTCCCCTGCGTCCGGCATAACACCTGCCTGCTCAAGTAGTCTTGCGTCGATATTGTCCACAACCCATTGTCTGGCAAGAAGTGGCGCCTGACGGATATCGTACCGTGCCTCCCTGGCAAAGTCGGGATAGGGGTAGCCACCAAACATTAGTGCCAGGGCTTCTGCGGATTTTACGGCAACTGGCGCGTACACGCCGCTTTGGGGCAACCACTCATCCGAGAAGACGTTGTTCAACAGGTAATTGATAACCGCCGGCTGGCGCACCAGCGACAACCAGTGCAAATTCATAGCCCTTGCAATACCGTCCAGGCTATCATAGTGCCTGAGTAGTATTTGCGATGCATGAGAATCGCCCGCCCTCGCCGCCACGATAAATGCATGTAGTTCATTGCCGTAGAACAGGCCCTGAATTTCGCGTCCTGACGCATGCCTGTAACGTTCATTATCCATCGCTTCGGGAAGCACAAAGTTTTCTATGATGACATTGACCAACGTGCCTATCCCGTCAATTTCATGAATTCCCATCAATAGCAAATCCTCTCCTGTCAGTCGATCAGTTGCCCTGACGAGACGCCCACTCAATGCCTCTTTAGCCGCGTCGTTTATGACGGTCGCATACAGGTTTTGTCTCTCCATTACGAGTGTAAAGTAGCGCGGGCGATGGTACGCATCAGGGAGGTCACGATTTGCATAGTGCCGAACCAGAAAACTCACAATCTGACTTCTAACTTCAGGGATGTCGGGATAATCCGTAAAATACTCCATCAAGCCACTTAACAATTCACGCTGATCATCCTGTGAAGCTTCTGTAAATTCTTCGTCAAGGAATGCGATCCCCGTGACCAGATCGCTGTTCAGGGCTTCCCATACAGAGGCCCTTACCGGGTAGGTATCGCGCCAGGTGCCTGGTTCTCCGGCGAATGCCCAGTGAGATTGTGGCTTACCGCCTAGCTGTTTTCGCTCAGTAATTTGACCGGAGCCCACATCAAGTCTAGCCCGGAATATCGTGTTTTCCTCGTGAAAATACACATGCTCGTCGGCGACAAGCAAGACCTCACTGTCGACAGATCTGAAATAGCGCCCTCTTACGTCAATATCTATCTGTACTTTGTTAAACGTATCGTACAGAAACAACCTCCCGGCAGGACGTATACCGAAATACTCGTGTCGTGCCCATGGGTGCATGAAGCGCTCATTTGAAGGGTCGACGTCAACCAGATAGCGCGAAAGCGAACCAGTTTGGGGGGCTGAATGCGCCTCCTCAACCGCTATCCAACGACCAAATGCCCTCAATGCCCTTGTGCCACTGCCGGAGAATTCATGCCGGTGCCAGGCACCTGAGCGCTTGTTCTGAATGTAGTAGGAGCGTCCACTTGCGCTGTTCAGACTCTCACTTCCAATAACGCGGATCTCGGCATTGTTGACTAGTTGTGCAATGGACTCTTCTGGCCCTGGTTCGTAACCTTCCGGTAAATCCCAGCCCAAGAACGTATTATTCTCAGACACGACCTGTCGGCTTTCCGGATCGCGGTACACTGTCAGAGAGTCTCCTCCGGAGACCAGCCCCCCGGGCATGCCAGCGGAATGCACGAGCAGGTAGTCCTGTGGGCTGCCTTCCTCGATCGCGCCCGTTAGAAGACCAAGCTTCCAAAACAGCGTTGCGTCGATATCAGGATCCTGAAACGTAAACAACAGGGTGGGCTCTTCAGTTTCCCCAAGGAAATAAATCTCTGGATCCGACAGGCAGCGACCGCAATAATCCATGTGCAGTATCGAGCTATCATAGGGTGATCCGGCATGAATCACGGTAACAGTTACTCCGTGTTCCTGCTTACTGCCGAACAGCGCCAGTTCGTACTCGTGGTAGACTCGGACAAAATCAACAGGTGATTGTATCTTTCCTGCTGAAAAAGGAAAGTTACGACGCATTTCGTAGATGAAAACCGGCGATGAGAGGTCAAGTTGCCTGTGGAATGGCTCAGCTACAATCAGGAAGAGGGACTTTTCCTCATTCGGCAAAGCTGCCGATACAGGAAAACTGATGCCCGCTAAAAAGCATGTTATGAATATGCGATTATTCATCGCTCCGGCTCCCTAATCTCACTCTCCCATGCACCAAGTATAGCCTATGCCTTCAGGAGTTGCCTATTGCGGCGAGGGCAAATCCGATAAGGTGTTGATGACGGTGCAAACTCCAGGAAACTCGCCCGCCAGACCCTGAGGTTCGGGATTTTTATGATTTTTGGCTTCGAGTTATGATCATCCCCTGCAACAACGTCTCGTTGTTTCTAGAATGGCAGGTCCGGGGACTGATGAGCAACTCATGAACTGATCATTCTCATTGACAGGGCCGCCACTGGCAAGAATACCCCCGA